>Ga0192237_1004_pt1 | contig 162330 bp, 169 predicted proteins | sample Koala_Koa27_E3_FD_131278 | JGI IMG/M metagenome (GOLD analysis project Ga0192237, IMG submission 131278) | Enriched cells from koala feces incubated with labeled cellulose particles, San Francisco Zoo, California, United States - Koala_Koa2-7_E3 ...
CACCACAACGACTACCACAACTACAACTACCACAACCACAACGGAAACGACTACGACTACAACGGAATCAACTACGGAAGCAACCACTACGACAACAACCACTACTACAGCTACGGAAGAGTCAACGACAACAACAATGACTACCACAACAGGAACAACGTTGACGTTGACGTTTACAACGACGACGACTACTACAACAGGGACAACGTTGACGTTGACGTATACAACAACAACTACTACGGCAACAACAGCAGGACCTACGGAAACGACGACTGAGTCCACGACAGAAAGTACGACTGAGTCTACTACGGAGAGTACAACAGAGAGTATGACTGAAAGTACAACCGAGTCCACAATCGAAACCACGACAACAACCGAAGAGCCGGTGTTAAAGGTTACCGTGACTGCATTGGTAGGATACTATCTGTCCGTTGACGAACGTGACTTTATCACTGACTTGGGTCTGGCTTCTGCTATACTGGATGGCGAGGACGTTAGCGATGCCTTGACATTTGTGTATGACGGCGAAACATATGCAACACCGGCTGAATTGTTTAAAGGCGTTGGTGAAGCTTATACTGCTGTGACTGTGGATGTATACTATGATGGCGCAGCTACCGGCGAGACCATGACGATTTATATTGCAATTAAGGGCGATACAGATTTGAATGGCGTCGTAAATATTCAGGATGCTTACGCAGTGCAGGTTTACTCTGCTGAGCTTGCTAGTAGTAACTCGTGGAGCTTTACAGGTAATAGCGAAAGCAAACTTGAGGTTCTAGCATATTTCGTATCTGACGTAGATACAGAATCTCTGAAGGGTCAAAACGATAATACTACTGGAGAGGTTATTAATATCCAGGATGCGTATAACATTCAAGTATTCTTCGCAGATACATCTGCTGGTACAAACCCAGAGTGGGATGATCAGATTTCTACCTTGTCTAGCTTGACTGGTTCTTACTGGGAATGGAAAGCAGCACAGTAAAAAAATGAATTTCAAACATTGTATAGTTGTTTTGATGTTATAAAATGAAAGGAATCCATTGGAGGACGTAATCTTTGCAGTGGATTCTTTTTTTTATTTTATTGAAAAACGAAATCTTCACGAAAAAAATATAAAATAGGTATTGCAAAACGTACGAAAATCGGGTATACTATATAAGGGTATATTGAAATGAGTGGCATCATATGCAAAGATACATGAGAAGAGAGAATTCTTTGGGAGATGGCACTGTATTGACAGTAATTTGAATCAAGGAGGGACTGCTATTGAAAAATATTGGAGCGATTCGCCATATGTTGCATTCGGGCGAATTGGATGATAAATTGCTTCAGCTTTGTGTGAATCCGTCGGATTTGCCACAGTATCGAGAACGAATCTATCGAATCTTGGATGCTTTTGTAATGAGATTTGGCTCAAATCGGGAGGTTGCGATTTTTTCTGCACCTGGTCGTACGGAATTGGGTGGTAATCATACAGACCATCAGCGTGGACACGTTTTGGCGGCCAGTGTCAATCTGGATATTCTTGCTGTGGTCGCAAAACGAGAGGATCGGAAGATTCTGGTGCAGTCGAAAGGACATCCGCTGGATGAGATTTCGCTGGATGATTTAGACCCACTCCCAAAATCGCAGGAGGTACACGCAGATCAACTAATTCGTGGTGTTGTGGCAAGATTTCATCAGCTTGGTGTTTCTATGGAGACGGGATTTGATGCGTATACAATTTCACAGGTAATAAAGGGTTCTGGACTATCTTCGTCTGCTGCCTTCGAAATACTGATTGGAAATATTTGTAATGCGCTTTATGCGGGTAATCGATTTTCATCAGAAAAGCTGGCTGAAATCGGTCAGTATGCCGAAAATGTCTATTATCATAAGCCTTGTGGATTAATGGATCAGATGGCGTCTTCTGTCGGTGGCGTTGTCGCTGTGGATTTCCGCAATGAGGCAGCAGTTCAAGTGAAGCATATTGACTTCGACTTCTTACAGACTGGTTATACTATGTGTATTGTAGATACCGGAGGCAGTCATGCTGATCTGACAGAGGAATATGCTGCGATTCCGGCGGAAATGGGCAGCGTTGCCGCTTATTTTGGTAAAAAGGTTCTGTCTGAGGTGTCAGAAGATGCAGTGCATCAGAATCTTCGAAAGCTGCGGAAAGCTTGTGGCGATCGTGCGGTTTTGCGTGCAATGCATTTTTATAAGGAAGATATTCGTGCCCAAAATGAGTGTGATGCTTTGGAACGAGGCGATTTTCAAGCATTTTTACAACTCGTACAACGTTCTGGTGAATCTTCTTATTGTCAGCTGCAAAACGTCTATTCTGCACAAACACCACAGCAGCAGCCTGTGTCCATTGCTCTGGCTGTTGGCTCTTCTGTATTAGGTGGACGTGGTGCAATTCGTGTACATGGCGGTGGATTTGGTGGGACGATTCAAGCGTTTGTTCCTACAGTGTTACTAACGGAATTTTGTACTGCGATGGAAGAGGCATTAGGAGAAGGTTGCTGTCATATCTTACAGATTCGACCGATTGGTGGAACGACAATTTTAATTTGACTTTAGGCATTATCTGATTGTGATATCGAAAAGGAAGAAAATCATGGGTAAAATTTTAGTGACAGGTGGAACAGGTTTTATAGGGAGTCATGCGTGCGTTGCATTTTTAAATGCTGGCTATCCGGTTGTCATCATGGACAATTTGTCGAATTCAAAGGTTGAAGCTGTGGCACGCATGGAATTGATTACTAGCAAGCAAGCACGCTTTTATCAAACGAATACGCAGGATGTAGATGGAATGCGCCAGATTTTTGAAGATAATAAGATTGATGCGGTCATTCACTTTGCCGGTTTAAAAGCAGTAGGCGAATCTGTACAAAAGCCACTGGCGTATTATGAAAATAATATCAGCGGTACATTAAAACTGTTGCAGGTGATGGAAGAATATCACTGTGAGACAATGGTATTTTCCTCTAGTGCGACGGTCTATGGGTGTGAAAATCCTGTGCCATATTTGGAAGATATGCCTACTTCTGCGACGAATCCATATGGGTATACCAAAGTAATGATTGAACAAATTTTACGGGATATTTGTGTGGCAAATCCGTCTTTCAGTGCTGTTTGTCTGCGGTATTTTAATCCCATTGGCGCACATGAAAGTGGACTTTTGGGTGAAAATCCCAATGGTATTCCAAATAATCTGGTTCCTTACGTGGCACAAGTTGCTTTAGGAAAGCTGGAAAAACTTCGTATTTTTGGTAACGATTATGATACACCTGATGGTACTGGTGTACGGGACTATGTTCACGTGATGGATTTGGCACTAGGTCATGTCGCTGCATTGGAATATGGGCAGAAGCATACTGGATTTGAGGCGTTTAACTTGGGCACGGGAAACGGCAGCAGCGTTCTGGACGTAGTACACGCTTATGAAAAAGCCTGCGGAAAATCCATTCCAATGGAGATTGTAGAACGTCGTGCTGGTGATATTGCGATTTCTTATGCAGATGCTTCAAAAGCAAAGGAAATGCTCCATTGGGAAGCGGCTTCTGATTTGGACAAAATGTGTGCGGACAGTTGGCGTTTTACACTGCAAAATCCAAAAGGACTTTCATAAAGGGAGGTTGCTATGTCAGGTAAATTTGGAGATGCCATTGATAATTTTTTGATTATCGTTGTTGCAGTTGCTATTGTATTGCTGTTGGTTGTCATGCTTGGCTCTCGTCAGAGTGCCTTTCGACATAAAATCACGGCACTTTTGGGTGAAAATCCTGCGGAGAAAAAGCGGCAGGCAACAGAATTTAATCGGCAATATTACATTACAGGAGAAAGATCTATGCGAAAGCCAAGCCGTGGGAAAAATCCACCACAAACAGTCATTGCTGTACTGGTGCAAAAGGTGGACGAACGTCGTCGTACCATGGATCCTGGCGGTACGATGAAACTATACAATGAATACTATGAATTGATTTTTAAAACGAGAAAGGGTGAAATCCTACATATTGTGACCAGTAAGCGAACCTATGTGGAAACACCGTTTCATCAACAGGGACAGTTGACATTTCAAGGGGATCAGTTAATTCGGTTTCAATATTCTGGTGGTGAAGTGGTGGAAAATCCAAAGGCACGCCGTGCGCAGCCAGTGAACGTTCCATCAGGAAATCGCAAATAAATTGCCGAAAAAATTACAAAGAAAACCTCAAGGGTATATGAAATTCCCTTGAGGTTCTTTTTTTATGAAAAATGTTGTTGCTTCTTTAGCCACCAAGTTTTAAGACAATGACAGCAGATAAAATGGATAAAAATCCAGCGACCAGTCCTACCACAGATGGCAGTGTGTCGCCTTTTCCAATGGAAAGGCTAATAAATCCCGCAATCAATGCACAGGCACCTAAAACAATAGCAACAATTTCGGATAAGAAAATCAGTGCTGCGACGCCCAGAATGGATAGACCCAATGAGACACAACCTAGCATTAACGAAGTCGCTTCTTTTGCAGAACGGACTTTTTTTTCTTTTTTACCCTTTGCCTTTTTTGGTTTTTTTGATTTCTTTGCTTTTTGCAGTTTCTTTTTTTCGGAATTTTCATCTTCGTTGATAATCACATTCATGATATACCTCCTGTTTGAGGATTAGGATTCACGCAGGGATGCGCCTACACTGTTTAGTGCTTTTAAGACACGCTTCATTGCAGCATCAGCTTGTTCATCTGTCAATGTGCCATCGTGGGAACGCAGCCGCAAAGAGAATGACACGCTCTTTTTGCCAGCTGCAATCTGGTCGCCCTGATAAACGTCAAACAGACTGACATCCTCCAAGATCTTTCCTGCAGCTTTTTCAATGACGGATTCCAGTGTCCCAACTGGTACGGTTTCATCACAAACCAAGCTCAAATCTCGTGTGATTGCTGGAAATTTCGGCAGCGGTTGATACGTAATATCTGGCTGTGCAAGGCGTTCCATTTCTTCCAGCAACAGCTTTCCTACATAGGTTTTTGTGCCAATGCTATAGGTTTTTTGTACCGTGGGGTGGATTTCGCCAAAGTAGCCGATCGGTGTATCCCCACAGAGAATGACTGCACTGCGACCTGGGTGGAGTGCACATGTTTCATCAAAGGCATCACAAGCTGACGGACGGACATAGCTGCACTTTGGCAGTCGTAACTCATGGCAAAGGGTTTCTACAACGCCTTTCAGCGTGAAGAAATCGGCATCGCCATCGTACATTCCGATGGTCAGACGCTCCGGTTCGTTTGGTAGTGTGTCCGCACCGGTGGGAATATACTCTTTTCCACGTTCGTAGAGGGAAACGGCAGCGTTGCGATTTTTATAGTTTGTTTTTAAAACATCCAGCATTGCAGGTAGCGTTGTGGTACGCATAATGCTTGTATCTTCACCCAGCGGATTAGAAATCGTGATGGTTTGTCGCAGTGTGCTGTCTGTTGGCAGTCCGATTCGGTCGAAGCATTTTGGAGAAGTGAACGAGTAGGTGAGAATGCCATAGAATCCCAATCCTACCATGGTCTGTTCTGCTTTTCGGAGAAATTGCTGCTGCGGTGTTAGCTGTGCTTTGGCGACGCCACGAATGACGGTAGAAGGAATGTTATTGTAGCCGTAAATCCGAGCCACTTCTTCGGCAATGTCTGCCGGACGCTCTAGGTCGATACGGAAGCTAGGCGGTGTACAGGTATCGCCATTGACGGTAATATCCAGTGCTTCCAGCGTCTTTCTCATGTCCTCCGCCGGAATCTCCGTGCCTAAGAATCCATTGATCCACTCTGGATCGAATGGAATTGTAATCGGCTGGTTGGAGCGATGGTCGTCTTCCAGATAATCTGCCACCGGTTCTCCAGCCCCCAGCAGTTCTACCAATTCCATCGCATGGCGAAGTGTCCGCAGACAGCCGTTTGGGTCGAGTCCTTTTTCATACCGAGCGGAAGCGTCTGTATGCATTCCCAGTTTTTTTGCCGTCCGACGTACCTGTACCGGTTCAAAATATGCCGATTCAAAAATTACCGTTTGGGTATCGTCCATGATACCGCTGTACTCGCCGCCCATTACGCCGGCGACTGCAATTGGTTTTTCGGCGTCTGCAATAATCAGCATTTCCGGAGAAAGCTTGCGTACCTGACCATCCAGCGTTGTGATGGTTTCGTCTTCTTTTGCATTGCGGACGATGATACTTCTGCCGGAAACATAGCGTGCATCAAAAGCGTGCATCGGCTGACCGTATTCCAGCATCACATAGTTGGTGATATCAACCAAGTTGTTAATGGGACGCACACCACTTGCCCGCAGTCGTTCTCGTATCCAGCGAGGCGATGGAGCGATTTTTACATTTTTGACCATACCAGCGATATAGTGTGGACAGAGCGTTTCATTTTCTACTTTGACGGAGAGGAAATCGCTTAATTTTTCATTTGTACCGTGAAATTTTGGTTTAGGCAGATGGAATGGTTTTTCAAAAGTCACTGCTGCTTCTCGAGCCAGTCCAACGACAGACAGGCAATCTGGACGGTTTGAGGTAATTTCAAATTCTACCGATACATCGTCCAGACCGATGGCTTCGTGAATATCTTGTCCCGGTGTGCAGTCCTCTTTGATGAGGAAAATGCCATCCTCGATGGCATAGGGGAAATCGTGGGTTGTCAGTCCCAATTCTCCCAGCGAACAAAGCATACCATTGCTCTCTACGCCACGGAGCTTTCCTTTTTTGATTTTTACGCCACCAGGGAGTACTGCGCCAACCATAGCGACGGGAACCAGCGCACCTTCTACGACATTTTGTGCACCTGTGACGATTTGAATGGGTGTATTTTCACCCACGTCCACCTGACAAACGAGTAGATGGTTGGAGTTTTCGTGGGGTTTGATTTCCAGAAGCTTTCCTACAATCACGTTTGAAAAAGATGAACCTTCGGTTTCATAGGTTTCTACCTTTGAGCCACTCATGGTCATGCCAGCGCAGAATTCTTTTGCTGATATGCCGCAGTCTACATAATCTGCCAGCCATTTCATGGATAAATTCATGTTTATAATCCTCCTTTCCCTTAGAACTGTTCCAAGAATCGATAATCGTTTTCGAATAATAGCCGCATATCGCCAATGTTATAGCGGCGCATTGCGATGCGTTCCAGTCCCAGTCCAAAGGCAAAACCAGAGTAGACGCTGCTATCAATGCCACAGCCCTCCAATATTTTCGGGTGAACCATACCAGCCCCCAACAGTTCAATATAGCCTTCACCTTTACACAGCCGACAGCCTTCGCCGTGGCAGTGGAAGCATATGATATCCACTTCTGCGCTGGGTTCTGTAAAAGGAAAATGATGGGGACGCAGTCGTATTTTACATTCTTCGCCATACAGCCGCTGCATGAGCAACTCTAGCGTACCTTTCAAGTCTGCCATTGTGATGCCTTTGTCAACGACGAGTCCCTCAACTTGATGGAACAGGGGAGAGTGCGTCGCATCGACTGCGTCAGAACGGTATACACGCCCCGGGGAAATAATGCGAATCGGCGGCTTTTGATTTTCCATAACGTGTACTTGTACGGAGGAGGTTTGAGTACGTAGCAGAATATTGTCCGTGATGTAGAAAGTATCCTGCGTGTCTCTTGCAGGATGATCCGGTGGCAAATTCAGTGCCTCAAAGTTGTAATAGTCATATTCCACTTCCGGTCCGTCTGCCACAGAAAATCCCAGCCCCAAGAAAATTTCACGGATTTCCTGTTCGACAATATGTAGTGGATGCATACTGCCGATTTTCGTTTCTTTTCCTGGGAGCGTAATGTCCACAGTTTCTGCCTCTAGTTTTTCCTTGAGGAGGCGTTCGGACAGTTTTTGTTGTTTGTCGGCGAGTGCCTGTTCAATGTCAGAGCGTACCTGATTAGCAAGCTGTCCCATTGCAGGACGTTCTTCAGCGGAGAGTTTTCCCATCTGCTTCAAAATGCCGGTAAGCGCACCTTTTTTTCCAAGGTATTGTACCCGAATCTGTTCCAGCGTTTTGACGTCACTGCAAGCGTCCAGTGCCTGCTTCGCAGCACTACGAATTGCCTCCAGTTGTTCTTTCATGATATCGTTCCTTTCGTTGAAAAAATAAAAAGCCTTATCCTGAAAAACAGGACAAGACGAAATCTTGTGTAAACCACCCATTTTTCGAAAGAGCCATCACTCTTTTTGTCCTTAATGCGGACACCACATCTGAGCCTAATTTGTACAGTCTGTGCAGTGCAGTTCAGCTCAGCCACTCCGAAGGAAACTTCAAAATACAGTTTCGCATGGACTTCGCAGCAACGTCCACTCTCTGTAGCGACACATAATATTTCTACTCGCTTCATCACGATGTTTTCTAACGTATATTATAGCATATGCTCGAGAAAAAATCAAGAGATTTTTGAAATTTTTATATCGGCTTGCATTTTAAAGAAAGATGTGGTATAATAGTCGTACAAAACCAGTGAAAATGATTGGGAGATGTTTTATGAGACGCTTATTGCCCTATATGAAAGGCTATTGGAAAGAGTGTATTTTAGGACCGATATTTAAATTGATGGAAGCGATTCTTGAACTGATTGTACCGCTTGTTGCTGCACGTATGATTGATGTGGGCATTGTGCAGAAAAATGTTTCTTACATTTGGAAAATGGGACTGCTCATGTTTCTTTTGGCGGCATTGGGTCTTGGTGCAGCCTTGATTTGTCAATTTTATGCCTCCAAATGTGCTTATGGCTTTGGGACGGCACTGCGACGTGGACTGTATCATCATGTCAATACGCTTTCCCACGACGCCATAGATCGAATCGGGACTGCGTCGCTCATCACACGCATTACCAGTGATACGAATACCGTACAAAGCGGTTTAAATATGATGATTCGGTTGATGACACGCTACCCGTTTTTGATAGTGGGAGCTGCTGTGATGGCAATGCGAATTGATTGGAAGTTATCGACCATTTTTCTAATTGCAATTCCGATAATTGGTGGGTTATTATATTTCGTCACTCGCTGGACTATTCCACGCTATGCCCAAAATCAGACGAAGCTAGACAAAATTGCCAGACACACACGGGAAAATCTCGATGGGGTGCGTGTGATTCGTGCGTTTTCCAGACAGGCAGAGGAAGAAAAAAATTATCAGGCAGATTGTGAAGCATTTTCAGAAGCGTCGATTCATGTAGGACGTGTGGGAGCGATTTTAAATCCCGCATCTTTTTTGATTATGGACTTTGGCATTGTGGCGGTACTCTGGTTCGGTGGTGACCGTGTGAACACGGGATTTTTGACACAAGGGGAACTCACGGCATTCGTCAATTATATGACACAGATTTCCCTTTCGATGGTGCATTTGGCGGAATTGCTGGTGATTATGAATAAAGCGATTGCTTCCGCAAAGCGTGTTTCTGATGTACTGGCAGAAGAGCCGACGATTGTGAGCGGTGCAGATCGATTTGAAAGAGATGACGTGTCGGAAGATGCAGTGGTATTTGACCATGTCACATTCACCTACTCTGGCGGAGGCGAGCCAGCCATACGTGATATTTCGTTTGCACTGCATACAGGGGAAACACTGGGAATCATTGGCGGAACTGGCAGCGGTAAAAGCAGCGTTGCAAATTTGATTCCCCGTTTTTATGATGTCAGTGAGGGAAGTGTGCGTGTTTTTGGAAAAGATGTGCGAGAGGTAGATTTGGGTGCGTTGCGTGGCATGATTGGTGTTGTTCCCCAAAAGGCAACACTTGTCTCCGGCTCGATTGCGGAAAATTTGCGATGGGGAAAGGATGTGGCAAGTGACGATGAACTGGAAACTGCTTGTAAAATTGCCCAGGCTTGGGAATTTATACAGCAATCGCCTGAGGGACTGGATTTAGCCGTGACACAGGGAGGAAAGAGCTTGTCTGGCGGGCAAAAACAGCGTTTGACGATAGCACGGGCACTCATTGGGCATCCGTCGATTTTGATTTTTGATGATAGTATAAGCGCACTGGATTTCGCAACCGATTTGGCACTGCGAAAGGCACTGACAGAAGAAATGGCAGATGTGACGAAGATTATCATATCACAGCGTACCACATCTTTACAGGGATCAGACCATATTTTGGTTCTGGACGATGGAAATTGCGTGGGATATGGCACACATGAAAGCTTATTGCGAGATTGTGCGGTTTATGCGGAAATATACGAAACGCAAATGCAATAGATGAAACAGAGAGGGACGTGAAATCATGGTTTCTGTCATTCGAAGAATATTGTCCTATACGGGTTCCAGCCGAAAGGATTTTGTATGGTGTTTTTTGTTTGCCATAATTGGCACGGGACTTTCTCTGTATGTGCCAATTTTGATTGGTGAAGCGGTAGACTGTGTCGTCGGTGTGGAACAGGTGGATTTTGCACAGCTTCTGAAAATTGTGCTGATTTTATTGGGAATCGTTGTAGTCAGTGCCTTGTTTCAGTGGTTCACGACGCTCTGCGCCAATCGATTAGCAGCGCATACGATTCGAGAGCTTCGACAAGATTTGTTCGGACACTTACAAAAAGTACCGCTTCGCTATATCGACAGTCAGCCGAGAGGCGACCTGATTGGACGGGCGGTATCCGATATGGAGATTATTTCAGACGGTTTTTTACAGTCGTTTACCCAGTTCGTCACCGGTGTTGTAACGATTATTGGTACGTTGATTTTGATGTTGACCATCAATATCCCCATTACGATTTTGGTTGTGATTTTAACGCCGCTTTCTTTGATATTGGCAGCAATGCTGACAAAGCTATCCCGTTCGTCTTATGTGGCGTCGTCGGAGGCTAGAGGTACATTAGGCGGATTTGTGGAAGAGATGATTGGCGCACAAAAGGTCGTAAAGGCATTTACACAGGAAAAAAATGCAGAGGAACAGTTTGAACAGTATAACGAAGAACTGCATAAAAGTGGGCAACGTGCCACGTTTATTGGCTCTGTCGTAAATCCGTCCACTCGATTTGTTAATGCGCTGATTTATGCAGCAGTTGCCATTTGTGGGGCGTTGGCGGCGATTGGTTATGTGCCATGGCTTGGCATGATGACAGTAGGACAGTTGGCGAGTTTTTTGACTTTTGCCAATCAATATACCAAACCCTTTAATGAAATCAGTGGTGTTGTTGCGGAATTACAAAATGCTGCTGCATCGGCGAAGCGTGTATTTGCGGTAATCGACGAACCGACGGAATCAGATGACAGCGATTTGCCACAATTGCAATATACCACAGGCGAAACCGGAAATATAGAGTTGCGTCATGTGGCGTTTTCTTATGTGTCGAAGCAGCCTCTGATAACTGATTTTGATTTACAGTTGCAAAATGGACAGCGAATTGCGATTGTGGGTCCTACAGGCTGCGGAAAGACGACGCTCATCAATTTATTGCTTCGGTTTTATGATGTGGATTCTGGTAGTATCACTATTGCAGGACAGGATATTTATCGTGTCACGAGAGACAGTTTGCGGCGGTGTTATGGCATGGTATTACAGGATACGTGGCTATTTACTGGAACGGTAGCGGAAAATATCGCCTATAGCCGACCGAAAGCCACACGGGAGGAAATTATAGCTGCAGCAAAATCTGCCTATGCAGATGGTTTTATTCAACGTTTGCCCAAGGGATATGATACAGTTCTGACGGAGGACGGCGGTGGCTTGTCACAGGGGCAAAAACAGCTTCTTTGTATTGCAAGAATTATGTTAATCGATCCGCCATTACTCATTTTAGACGAAGCGATGAGTAGCATTGACTTACGTACAGAGCAGAGAATTCAAAAGGCATTTGAAAAGCTTATGAAAGGAAAGACCAGTTTTATTATAGCCCATCGGTTATCTACCATCAGACGTGCAGATTGGATTTTGGTGATGAACCATGGGGATATTTTGGAACAGGGAACCCATGAAAGCTTGATGGCGGAGAATGGGTTCTATGCAAGACTATATCAAAGTCAATTTGAACATTAATTAAAATAAAAAAACACCTCTGACGTGCTGTATAAAATACACGATAGAGGCGTTTTATAATTTTTATGAAAGTTTAGCCCCAATTCCGAAATTCCTCCGGAACGGAAGTACTGAACAGCTCTTGAATGGTGTCCATCCCCCAAATCTGTGTGGATGCACTAGTGCTGGAAGTACAATAGGGGAGACCGTGCGCACTGGCGAGTTCGTCGGTGTACATACTGTAGGGGTAGAGTCGCAAATTAGATAAGCTGCCGTCGTCATACTGGGTGATAACCGGTGAGACTTGTACATTTTTAATGGAAACACCACCATTTTCATCTACCACAATATCAAAGTCCGCCAATTCGCCAATTATATTGTAGTTGTCTGTTTGGGCGGAAATGAAATTTCCTAAGGAGTAGAATACAAATCCCTGTGTGCCGTCACTTCTGGTAATATATTCCATAGTATGTGCTACATGAGAGTGTGTGCCTAAAATGACATCTGCACCCCACTCGACAATTTTTTGTTGTGCCAGATCTTTTTGACCGTCTGTGACGGTATATGTATCTTCATTACCCCAATGGCAGGTGACGATGACCACGTCTGCGATTTCTTTTGCCGCCTCAATTTGCGATTGGATGACGTCTTCTTGTGAGGTGTAGACGATTTCTAATTCACTATTGTCGGGTAAGGAATAGCCATTGGTATTTTCTGTATAGCTTAAAAATGCAACCGTTTTTCCGTTTACTTCTTTTGTGCGGATGTTTTGCATATCTACATAATCTCGATAGATACCTGTGACGAGAATATCTGGATATTCTTCCATTTTGTCGTCCCAGTAATTTAAACAAGAGCTAAGACCACTTTCCCCCTTGTCCAGTACATGGTTATTACAAATCGTGATAACATTAAATCCGATATCAATGATGGCGTCGCCCAATTCTTCGGGGGAGTTGAAATTATAGTTTGAACCGGTGATTTCATAGCCTTCACCACAAATTAATGTTTCCTGATTGATAATATTCAAGTCACCGTTGATGAGCGGTTCGATGTTTTCGTAGCAATATTGAAAGTTATAGCTCGTTCCATCGTCGGAATGTGCAAGGGCACTTTCATATACACGAGTCTGCACCAGGTTATCTCCGACTGCAACGACGTTGATGGTGGCAGCACCACCGGTTTCTTCTGTGATACTGTCGTCCGTCTGCTCGTCAGTACTAGTGCTGTCTGCCGTATCTGATGTATCATCAGCCGCTGCGGATGTATCGTCTGAAACAGATGCATTTGCAGGAACAGCACCGTCATCGTTAATTTCGCTTGTACCGCTGCATCCGATCGCAGCCAGAAAAGCAGAGAGCGTGAAAGCAATAGCGAGGTATGATGTGGCTTTTTGAAATGGCGTTTTTTGCATGGGAAAATCTCCTTTTCTTTATAAACGTCTAGAAATTTATAATCTCTATAGATTATACAGCAAGGAGCGAAAAAAGTCAAGGGAAAATGAAAAATAGAGAAATATCGGAGCATTTGGCTTTTGATTCACACGATTTTCGGTGACTGTGTATACTGAAGTGAAGTGCAAATTCATACATAGAGGTTAGCTTATGATGATTCTAGAAGGACTTCTTCTGCCGTTTTTAGGAACCAACCTTGGTTCTTTTTGTGTATTCTTTTTACGCCGTGAACCAAATCAAAGCATCCAACGAGCCTTAACCGGTTTTGCAGCCGGTGTCATGGTTGCTGCATCTGTGTGGAGTCTTCTCATTCCAGCAATCGAACAATCAGAGGAAAATGCCACATATGCAAAGTTTGCGTTTCTTCCTGCAGCAATTGGCTTTTTGCTGAGGATATGTTTTTTATTGCTTTTAGATCATATCATTCCGCATCTGCATCGAAATAGCAGCGAAGATGAGGGACCCAAAACACGGTTGCGGCGGAATACCAAACTGATTCTAGCGGTTACGCTGCACAACATTCCAGAGGGAATGGCGGTAGGCGCTGTCTATGCAGGGTTATATTATCACACATCACAAATCACCACAACAGGTGCGTTGGCGTTATCGCTTGGTATCGCCATTCAAAATTTTCCAGAGGGAACGATTATTTCTATGCCGCTCAGTGCTGCGGGAATGCGGAAACCAAAAGCTTTTGTCTACGGTGTTTTATCTGGTGCAGTAGAGCCAATTGGTGCGGCACTGACAATATTAGCGGCAGGTCTGGTTATTCCATTGATGCCTTATTTTTTAAGTTTTGCTGCAGGTGCCATGATTTATGTAGTGATTGAAGAGCTAATTCCGGAGATGTCTGCCGGAAAGCATTCTGACGTTGGTACGATTGCATTTTCGATCGGCTTTGTGGGAATGATGGTGCTAGATGTAGCGTTGGGTTAAAGCAAAAAACAGCATGGAACAAATCAATTCCATGCTGCATTTATTTTATTTTACTTCGCACCGAAGCATACTTCCGGTAGGAAAAGCTGTTTCACAGGCGATAGAACATGACATCATGGCGTGATTTGCCATTTCGATAGATTGCCCGTTTTCATCTTGTAAATCCTTTGCAAAAATCACTGTCGGTGGCATACCGGGTTGGATTATCTCCAACTTATCACCCACAAAAAAACGGTTGCGTTGTTTTAGATAGAGTCGGTTTTTTTCCCATCGGTCGACAATTGCTGCTACATCGCAGAGGTGGACATAGCTGCTGCTTTCATAACGTTGTGTGGCATCTTTCTTTTGATAGAAGAAGCCTGTACAGTATTCTCGATGACTCACCTGATAGACCTCACGCATTGCCCATTCCGGTAATGGCTGATGAGAGATTGCCGCATCCATCGCTGCACGATAGGCGTTCGTAATGATAGAAACATAATAAGTGGACTTATTTCGCCCCTCCAGCTTCAGACTATTGACGCCAGCTTGCAGAAGTTCTGGGATATGGTCAATCATACACAAATCCTTTGCGTTAAACAAGAAGGTACCCTCGCCTGTCTCTTCGACTGGAAAAAAATGACTCGGTCTTGTTTCTTCCATGATGTGATATTTCCAGCGACAGGGTTGCGCACACGCTCCACGGTTAGCATCTCGACCGGTAAGATATGCGGAAAGCATACATCGTCCTGAAAAGGACATACACATAGCACCGTGTACAAAAGCTTCCAGTTCCATATCCCGTGGGATTTTTGCACGAATTTCTGCGATTTCATCTAAGGACAATTCTCGTGCTAGAACGGCTCGTTTGACGCCCATATTGTAAAGAAATTGACAAGTGGCATAGTTCACAATTCCCGTCTGGGTGGACATATGGATTTCCATGTCCGGTGCAAGTTTCCGCACAATTTGCAATAATCCCATATCTGCCAGAATCAATGCATCAACACCAGTTTCTTTTGCTTCTTGTAAAAACTGTGGAAAACGTTCGATTTCGGCATTGCGAGGAAGTGTATTACAAGTGAGATAAATGCGTTTTCCGTGATGATGGATGCGTGTTACGGCTTCCGCCAGAGCATCTTCTGTTTGGAAATAATTTGCAGCTGCACGCATACTATATTCTGGTCTGCCGAGATACACTGCATCTGCGCCATATTGCAAAGCAGCAGAGAGTCGTTCTAGGTCGCCGACTGGAGCTAACAATTCTGGATTATTCGCTGTTGCTTTCATCTTCGCCCTCATCATCATATGTGGATTCGTCTTCATCGGATTCTACTTCATCATTGTCCGTCTCGTCGTCGGAAGTGCTTGACGCTGTTCCGTTTTCCGCTGCAACCATCGCCTGATTCGCATCATGTTCTTCCAGTGTTTTTGCAAAGTACGTTTCACCCGTCAAGAGATTCGAGTAGAAGTAGTAATAGCCTGTATTTTCCGGATAGAGTGCAGCATAAATGGCATCTTCGCCGGGATTACAAATGGCACCTGCCGGAAGACCGGTGCAAGTATAGGTGTCATAAGAATCATACAGTTCCTGGTTATATGTTTCGCTATGTGGCTTGATGACCTCTTCCACATAGCTTGAAGTGGCGTCAGATTGGAGCAGTGGGAATTCCGTTGCATTATTGAGTCTGTTCCAGAAGACAGAGGAGACTGTCGCCATATCGTCTGTAGTACCTGCCTCCGCTTGAATGATTGATGCCAACGTAATCGTTTGATCCAAGGTGATTCCCATCGCTTCCATACGGTCGTAATAAGTTGAAGTAATTTTGCTGTTGAAGTTGGTTAAGATTTTTTGACATACGAGAGAAACGTCCATATTCTGGGAAAACGTGTAAGTATCCGGGAACAAATATCCTTCCATAACATAAAACTTCTCGTCCTGAAATGCGGGAAGATAGTCTTCATACGCCAAGTCAAAGTCGGTGCTGTCGTTGTTGAAATAATCTAAAAATTCATCTGCATCGCAGATACCATTTTCTTCTAATAAATTCGCCGCATCCACGAGTCGCATTCCCTCTGTAATTGTGACAGAAATAGAATATTCTCCATCCATTGATTCGCTTGTCAATTCACTTAGAATTGTTTCATATGCCATGTCAGGGCGAAGTTCGTGGTCACCGGGTTTTATATCAGTGTCCTTATCGCTCATGCTGGCAATAAAGACGAAAAACCTTGCATGGGAGATAATCCCTTCATCTTCCAAGATGGTTGCAATTTCGCTCATGGACGAGCCGCTTGGAATGATGACAATTTTAGAACTGCCATCACTGTTGATGCCCAAAAGGTCTTGTCCATATGTAATAATAACCATAGACAACCCAACAGATACGACCAGAATAATGATGGTCATAACCAGTGCACTGATAATGCGGTGTTCTTGTCGTTTCCTTTTTCGCCGTGTACCGGCAGCGGACTGTTGTTCTTCTTTAGGCAATTTAGAACGTTGGCTGTCTCCTTCTAGGTCCTCATAAAGCGGATCACTTGTGTGATAGCTTTCTGTCATCTCCGGTAAATATCCCGGTACATGGAGTGGTGCTTTGTCCCAACTGCTTCCTACAATGCGATTGCTTTCCGGTTTCGATTCCGATGATTCTACTTCTTTTGCATGGGCGTCTAATAAATCAAAAGCATCATCAAATTGACTTTCTGTAAACGCCGCTTTTCCACTTTTGACCGGCTGTGTCTCTGATGGCGGTGGTATCGGAGCGTCGTTTGATGTATGATCTTTTTCTATCGAATCCTCGTGGAAAGGAACTTCTATTTCCTTCACTCGTCCGGAATTCTCTTCAAAATCTGTGGAATGTCGCCAACGAACGTTTACTTTTTTTTTTTCATTGGTCTGGTTTAATGGAGTATTTGGTTGTTGTCCAGATTTGTTTGGGTCTGTTTCGTTTAGGATTTCTTGTAACAAATCGTCTCGATTTTTGTTATTGTCCATATCAAACCTCCGTTCCGTATTTTTCGTATTTTTTATTGGTATCTGGTATATTGTGATAATTATCTTAAAATTCTAAACAAGTGTTTTCCAACACCAGTCCATCCATAGGTACGTCTGTCCGTTCCATAGGGATTTTATCTATCAAAAATCGCTGTGCAGTTACGCCGAGCTTTTTTATAAAAGGATATGTTTGCAAAAACCGATCATAATAGCCGCCACCGTAACCTAATCTTCCACCTTGTAAATCGAAAGCCAGTCCAGGAATGAGACAAATACAGCGTTTGTTTTCCGATGGTGTCAGAGACGGCAGCATTTCCGATGGCTCTGCAATATGATAAGTACCAATTGTCAGCTGCTTCTCTATTGGTATATTATATTGCAATTGATAAAATTGCATTTTATGGTTCGCAATACAGCGTGGAACAGCAACAGGAATGCTGTCACTTAATGCACGCCGCAAGATATTCCAAGTATCCGGTTCTTGTGGAAGAGAAATGTAACAGAATAGTTCCTCACAGTTTTGATAAAGATTATTATTACAAAACTGTTCCGTTCGGCTTTCATCCAGTTTTTGTCGTTCTGATGGCGTTAGCAGCATACGTGCTTGTCGAGTTGTATTGCGCAGCATTTGCTTTGTAGTAGCATCAGTCATGGTAGACAATAGAAGTGCGAATTTGCTGTGATGTGTCTTTGCCGAGCAACACTTCTACAAGCTTCAGACCAAAGTCGATTGCAGCACCAGCACCTCTGGCAGTGACAATTTTTCCGTCCTGTTCCACAGAGTGAGAACCGATTTGCACACCGGTCAATTCTTTTTCAAATCCGGGGTAGCATACGGCAGTTTTATTTTGCAGTAATCCCAAGTGTCCCAAAATCGACGGTGCCGCACAAATCGCACCAATCCAGCGATCGTTTGACACACAGTAGGAGATGGCGTTTTGTACGTCTTTTGAAGCTTCTTCGTTCCGAGTTCCCGGCATACCACCTGGGAGAACAATCAGTTCTAAATTTCCATCGAGCTGCATTTGGTCGGACGTGATGTCGGCAGTAATCGGAATTTTATGAGAGCTGCAAACAACTTTACCGGTGATGCTGACTGTTTGTACCTCTAATTTTGCACGCCGCAGCAAATCTACGGGTGCAAGTGCTTCTGTTTCCTCAAAGCCTTCTGCTAAAAATACATAAATCATGAAAAAAATCCTCCTAACATTTCTGTTCCATTCAAGAAATGAATAGAGCGTATCGTTTCGTCGTTGTTTTGAGACGATAGAAAGGGCAAATTTGCACTTCCTTCATATTATACTATATTGTTAGAATCTTGTCAAGATTTTTTGCAAGGGAGTTATGTGTACAGCCTGTGAAAATTCAAGAATTCACTTGACAAGTTCTTTTTGGGCTGTTATAATAAATTTGAGAATGATTCGCAAATTCAAAATAGGAGAGACGAAGGCTTAATAAAATAATCAGACAGCCGCCATGTGCTGTCTTTTCGTTTCTTTGTGCTTTTATGCTTTTTACGAATATGGAGGATGATTAAGATGCGAGTTTTCAAAAAAATGATTGCAATGGAACTAAGTTTGACGTTCCTTGTTGGAATGTTTAGTGGCTGTGGCGACAGTTCTGGGAATCTGACGGATTCGGATTCCATTTCTGTTGTTACAACGATTTTTCCAGAATATGATTGGATGAAATCGATTGTTGGCGATGACAGCGACCGTGTGGAATTAACGATGCTTTTAGATAATGGTGTAGATCTTCACAGCTATCAGCCCAGTGCGGACGATATCATTCAAATTGCAAGCTGCGATTTGTTTGTCTACGTGGGCGGAGAATCCGATTCTTGGGTAGACGATGTACTTGCAGAAGCGATAAACAAAGATATGATTGTCGTTGATTTGATGGATGTATTGGGCGATGCGGTGCAAGAGGAAGAAGTCGTAGAGGGTATGGAGTCTGAAGAGGAGTCGGAAGAGGTAGAAGATGAACCAGAATACGACGAACACGTTTGGCTTTCATTGCAAAATGCACAGGTGATTTGTCAATATCTCGCAGACTGCCTTTGTGAAGTTGATAGTGAGAACAGTGCTGTTTATGAAAACAACGTGGTAGATTATCTGACGCAGCTGCAAAATCTGGACGCAAAGTATGAAGAGATGGTGTCTACTGCTGCAAGGGATACTGTTTTATTCGCAGATCGATTTCCATTTCGTTATCTGACGGATGATTATGGACTGGCATATTATGCTGCTTTTGTGGGATGCTCTGCCGAAACAGAAGCAAGTTTTGAAACGATTGCATTTCTTGCGAGGAAAGTGGATGAATTGGAATTGACGAGCATTTTGGTCTTGGAAGGTTCTGATCGAAAGATTGCAGAGACGATCATTTCCACAGCAGAAAGTGAGGATGTTCAAATCCTTTCAATAGATTCGATGCAATCTGTTACGTCTGCAGATGTGGATCAAGGTGCAAGTTATCTTTCTATCATGGAAAGCAATCTGAATGTTTTGACACAAGCGTTAAGCTAAAATACAAAAATGAAAACATTGTTGGGAATATTCCATCACTCTGCAGTAATAGAAGCTGACTATGCAAAGAAAGTAAGATTGTGCGTCTTTTCAAAGGCTAAGGTGGAATCTTCTCCGTGTCCGGGATAGACGCTGTATCTATCGTCTAGTGTTCGAAGCTTTTGAAAGGATTCTAACATTTCTTTATCACTGCCACCGGGAAAATCGGTTCTGCCACGGGAAAGATGAAACAGCGTGTCGCCAGTGAACAGAAGTGTATCACAGCGATAACAAACGCTGCCTTTTGTGTGTCCGGGTGTGTGCAGAACAGTGATTTCAGTATCTTCAAAGGAAAACGTATCGCCATCTGTCACAGTTTTCCAAGCAGTGACTTTTTGGAATGGTTTTGTGGTGAGCCATGTGGCAAGATTTTTGTCACTGTCGGACAGCATGGCGGCATCCTGTGCGTGAATATAGACAGGAATATGATATGCGCTCCGTATTTCCTCTACGCCTGCAATATGGTCATAGTGTCCATGGGTAAGAAAAATTGCTTGCGGCTGGAGTTCGTGCTCTGTCAAATACGCTTGTAAAACAGCTGCACCATCACCAATATCGAATAAAACGCAGTTTGCATTGGAGAGCTGTAAAACATAACAATTCGATGCCATTTCTCCCAATATTATTTTTTTTACTTTCACTTGTGTCACCTCATTTTTTCGCACGATCGACGGAAATGACTCCTCGGATTTTCCGTAATTTATCCATAATGGATTTCAGCTCGTCTGTTCCGGTAACCTGTACGCTCGCTTCAAAGATAGCATTTCCATTTTTTAAGTTTCTGGACGCAGAATGAAGAATTTGAATGTGGGATTCGGATAAGATTTTGGTAATGTCGAATACCAACCCCACACGATCTACTGCAACCACTTCAATGCCTGTGGGTATTAGGCTTGAGGTGTGATTGGTCCACTGCACTGGCAGCCAGTGTGCCATTTCTTCTAGATCATTTCGCTTGCGTGCGGCTTGATAATTGACACAGCTTTGGGTATGCACAGAGATACCGTGCCCACGGGTAACAAAGCCGACGATATCATCTCCCGGCAACGGATTGCAGCACTGAGCGAATTTAAAAACACAGTCATCAATTTTATCCAGTACAATACGTCCTTTTTGGTTGTCTGGAATTTGGGTGATGACCGGTACAATTGGTGATTCTTCTTCGTCATCGTTGCCATATTCTTTTACATAGCGTTCTTTTAGGCGTGGCATAATTTTCGATAAGGACGTACCGCCGTAGCCAATAGAAGCGAAAAAATCATCTAATGTAGTACAGTTATACCGCTTTAAATCGTCAGCCAAGAAAGCCTCCCAATCGGATTCCGGCAGTCGGATGTGCGTCCGTTTCAGTTCCTGCTTGAAATTTGCCTTACCGGTAATAATATTTTCTTCTCGGCATTCTTTTTTGAACCAAGAACGAATTTTTGATTTCGCCTCGTTTGTCTTGACGATACCCAGCCATGCACGGTTTGGACCTTTGTTTGGGTCTTTGCTGGTGAGAATTTCGCAGATTTCACCGGTGTGCAGCTGATAGTCCAAGGGAACAAGTTTTCCGTCCACCTTTCCGCCCACCGTTTTATGTCCGATTTCCGTGTGAATGCGGTAAGCAAAGTCGATAACCGTTGCACCGTCTGGCAGGGAGATAGAATTGCCTCTCGGTGTTATGACTACGATATCTTCCGGTGAGAGGTCGTTTTTGATGGCACGGACAATTTCTTCTACATCATCCGATGTCTGCTGGGATTCGATGACTCTGCGTATCCATGCCAGACGTTCTTCCATCTTGTCTTTCCCTTGAATGCCCTCCTTGTATTTCCAGTGGGCAGCAATACCATATTCTGCGGAAACGTGCATATCCCAAGTACGGATTTGAATTTCAAAGGGGATACTTTCCTGCCCCAAAACAGTAGTGTGGAGCGACTGATACATATTTGATTTTGGTGTAGAAATATAGTCTTTAAATCGATTGGGCAGAGGTCGGAACATATCGTGGACAATGCCTAACACCATATAGCATTCTGCTACAGTGGAAACAATCACACGAACAGCATACTTATCATAGATTTCGTCCATGCTTTTGTGTCCCACATAGACTTTCTTGTATATGCCATAAATGCTCTTGACTCGTCCTTCGATGATTGGTTCTTTTAAGAAATGTTCTTGTGTCAATCGATCTCGAATTTGTTTTTTAATAGAATCAATAAAGGCTTCTCTCTCGTCTTTTTTGATTTCCATGATATGTTCAATTTCAGAGTAAGCGTAGGAGTCCAGATAGTAGAATGACAAGTCCTCCAGTTCTTCTTTTACTGTGCGTATACCGAGCCGATGGGCGATAGGTGCGTAAACGTTCATGGTTTCCAGAGCAATTCTCCGTTGCTTTTCCGGTGGTAAAAACTGGAGTGTCCGCATATTGTGCAGACGGTCGGCAAGCTTAATAATCATAACCCGAATATCATAGGACATTGCCAGCAAAATTTTTCGCACATTGCTGGCTTGTTGCTGTTCTTTATCGAAAATCGGGATTTTGTTGAGCTTTGTCACGCCGTCCACCAGCACAGCCACATCCTGACCGAATTTTTTGCGAATATCATCTAAAGTGTAGTCGGTATCTTCCACGACGTCGTGGAGTAATCCAACGCAAATTGTATCGGTATCCATACCCAAATCCAGCAAAATATCTGCCACTGCCAGTGGATGGATGATATACGGTTCACCGGAAGAACGAACTTGACCGCCGTGCGCATTTTCCGCCAGTTGATATGCCGATAAAATTTTGCTCAAATCATATTGTTTATCCGTTGCAAGAATTTTTTTTACAATATCTGCAATCGTGAGTTCCTTTTCGGTGGTCTGTCCCACTGGCGTACGCCACTCAGAATTGTAGTTGTTCTGTTTTTTTACCTGTGCCATTATGCATCCGCTCCTTTTCAAGTATTTTCTTTATGGGTATCGTATATACGCATTTGGAAGAAGTCTATGTTTTATTTGTATGACATCGTTTTGCTTTTAGATGTACTCCTATGAAACGCTCTCTTTTTGGGCAAGCAGCTTTTGCAAAATTTTCGATTGGGATAAATCTATCTTTTGGTTTACTTGAATACGATGTACGGTGTCGTTCCAACGATCGCACTGCATCAATCCCAATTCATCGAAAATATCCAAACTGAGTCGTAGCCGACAGAGATTGATTTTAGGGAAATGCATGAGATTATAATATAATTCATCGATTGCAATTTCTTTTGTGGGAACTTGTTGATAAATTTGCACCATTTGTTCCCGATTCGGTATTGCAGCTTGGAGATAAGCTTTGGAAACCGCTTCTCCTCGACAAAGCTGGTCGTAGGTTTGCAGTGCTGAAAAATATTTTGCTTGTGGGCAGCCGCTTTTGCGGTAGTCCTGTACCATCAGAGAAAGCTTCGATTTTCCCATGTACTGGCTTGTTTCGGCAGTGATGAGGAAATCGCAAATGTCGCCTTTTTTTAAAAATACTTCTTCTGGTCTGACACGGAACAGCAGCAGATCCAGTGCCATTCCACCATAGGTCACACGTATTTTTGTATGCTTTCCACGGGAAAGTGGCAGGGCATCTGCAAAGATAGCGTGAGAAAGTACAAATCGAGGTGTTTCATTTCCTTCCCCAAAAGGTGTAAGGACAGATAGGCTGGAAATATTTTCAATCGTCAAGTCTTTTGGGTAGAGCATCCCGTCAGCTTCCAGTGTAAAAATCGGCATTATGGGATGCATTTCTCTGGCATATTCTTCCACTGCAGAACGGAATCCATCGATTTGTTTCGACTCTAAAGAAAATCCACCTGCGCCAGGGTGACCACCATATTTTGTTAGATATTTGCTGCATGAATCCAAACAGCGAAATGCAGAAAATTCTCCAAAGGAGCGCATAGAACCTCTTGCAATATCCTCCTCGACGGTAATCAAAATTGCCGGTTTTCCGAACCGTTCTTCCAGCCTTGCGGCAGCAATGCCAATGACACCGTGATGCCAATTCCTTCCGGCGAAAAGCAGTACACGGGATTGAAGATATTCCGGATGTTCCCATACTTGCGCCTGAATTTGTTTCAAAATCTTCTCTTCTTCTGTTTTGCGTGCAGTATTGCGCTGATCTAGTTCCTGCGCCAATGTGGTTGCTTCTTCTGAATCCTCGCTAAGTAATAACTGTACAGCTGTCGTTGGCGATCCAAAGCGACTGGAGGCATTAATGCGTGGGGCGAGACCAAAGGCAACGGAAGTGGCAGTGAGTGCCTTTCCTAGGAGTCCGCTTTGTTCCATCAGTGCCAGAAGCCCCGGACGTTCGGTGTTTGCCAAAAATTGCAATCCCGTTTGGACCAAATAGCGATTTTCGCCGCTAAGCTCCACCACATCTGCAATGGTTGCAATTGCAGCCAATTCACCAAATTGTTCCAGCACCATGCTCGTTTCACCGCCCTCCATAGCGGCGGTCAGTTTCAATGCAACACCAGCACCACAGAAATTGCGATAGGGTGATTCGTCGTCAGTACGGTGTAAATCTACAATAGCGGCGGCTTTTGGCAAATCGGACAGCGGTTGATGATGGTCTGTAATCACCAGTGTCATTCCTAGGGATTGAATCAAATTCGATTCTTCAATAGCAGTAATACCATTATCGACGGTGACGATGAGTTGTATACCGTTTTCATGCATTTCTCGTATTGCATTTTCGTTTAGACCATATCCTTCTGTACGTTCCGGAATGCGATATGAGACATCTCCGCCCATTTGTTGTAGATAAGAGTAGAGAATTACAGTAGCCATTATGCCATCACAGTCGTAGTCACCATAAATACAAATGCGTGTGCCTTTATCTATGGCACGGTTCAAAAGCTCTGCCGCCACTTCCATATCCGCCGCCAAAAACGGATCAGACAAGCCATCACACTGTAAAAAATTTGCCACTTGTTGTACAGCTTCAAAGCCACGTCCAGCCAGAATGCGGGCACAGAGAAGTGATAAATCACTGCCTCGTTTGATGTTTTGTACAGCCTGTTCTGGTGGCTTTCGTATGTGCCATTTTTTCATAACTTCCTCCTGTATGATATTATGTTTTTTCATTATAGCATATTTTAAGAGAAGATGCAAGTACTCTTCAAAAATTTCATAAAAAATGGAATGGATTTTCTTAAAAAAATTGTTTTTCCTCTTGACAGAGCGGAAATGCTATGTTATAATCTAAAAATGATAACTGTTTTCATTTTTAGAATTTGGTGAATAGGAGGCGTAAAATGGCACAGCTAGTTTGCGAAAATCTTGTCTTGGGATATGAAGGAAAACCCGTAGTGGAACACCTGTCGTTTTCTGTGGAAGCGGGGGAATATTGGTATATCATCGGGGAAAATGGATCCGGAAAATCCACATTGGTGAAAGCGTTGCTGCGACGGAATCCACCGTTATCCGGCACGATTACCTTTGATGAAAATATACGCAAAGAAATCGGCTATTTGCCCCAACAAACGGCAGTACAGCGTGATTTTCCGGCAACGGTACGGGAGGTGGTATCTTCCGGTTGTTTGGGAAAAAACGGTTTTTCTCCGTTTTATAGCCGTAGGAGTAGGCAGACGATACAAGAAAATATGAAGCGTCTTGGCATAGCTGATTTGGCAAAACGCAGTTATCGGGAGCTTTCCGGCGGACAGCAACAGCGTGTACTATTAACACGGGCATTGTGTGCTGCAAAAAAAATGTTGTTGCTGGACGAACCTGTCACCGGTCTTGACCCACAGGCGCAGGCAGAACTTTATGAACTGATTCAATCGTTAAACCAAAAAGACGGCATGACTATTTTGATGATTTCTCATGATGTAGAGGCAGCAGTACGGTATGCGACGCATATTCTGCACGTTGGGAAAACGCCTTTATTCATCGGGGCAAAAGCGGATTATCTGAATAGCGAACCGGGGAAAGCATTTCTTCAAAATCGTATGACATACCAGAAAGGATAAAAATGATGAATCTTTTTGAACAATTGGTAGGTTATCTGTCTTTTTCTTTTGTGCAGTATGCATTTATCGCCGGTATTTTAATCGCCCTTTGTTCGTCCTTGTTGGGTGTTACGCTGGTATTAAAACGATTTTCCGTTATCGGGGACGGGTTGTCTCATGTGGCATTCGGCGCACTGGCAATTGCAACGGTATTGCGTATGGAGAATAGTATGCTTTTGGTAATGCCGGTGACGATTATTTGTGCGGTACTTTTGCTTTGTGCCGGACAGTCTGCCAAGGTGAAAGGTGATGCGGCAATTGCAATGCTCTCTGTCAGTGCCTTAGCAATTGGCTATTTAATTCAAAATAAATTTTCTGCCTCTGCAAATGTCTCCGGAGACGTTTGCAGTACGCTATTTGGTTCGACACTTATTTTGACGTTGTCGAAAACAGATGTCTGGGTTTGTGTGGGAATGTCTATTTTGGTTGTACTTATTTTTGTCCTGTGCTACCACAAAATCTTCGCTGTCACCTTTGATGAAACGTTCGCCTCTTCTGCTGGACTTCACGCAAGTGCTTATAATGTTTTAATTGCGATTATTACAGCTGTCATTATTGTACTTGCGATGAATCTGGTAGGCTCGCTTTTGACGTCTGCTTTGATTGTTTTTCCGGCACTTTCTGCAATGCGTTTATTTCGCAGTTTTAAAGGCGTAATTGTTTGTGCAGCAGTGATTTCAGTGGTGTGTGCTGTGACAGGACTAATTATTGCAATTCTTGCTTCTACACCGGTTGGCGCAACGGTTGTTATTGTCGATTTGACCGTTTTTTTACTGTGTGCGTTGTGTGGAAAGATAGTACATAGTTAAAAGTGCATAGCTAAAAACCCCTTGTCAAAAAGACAAGGGGCGATTCCTGTTATTTTGTCTGCGCTGCAGCCAGACGCTTTACAATAAAGCTGTGTACTTGCTCTGGTTTGATGTTTAGGACAATGCCAAATTCTTGATACATACGAGATTCTGCTGCGTGCATTGCTGCTTCGTCGGCAGCACCGAGTTTATGACCAGTTCTGCGTTTTCGTTCTTGTTGTGTGTGAAGTGAACGCATTATGTCAATCATTTCTTCGTAATTGTCGTTGTGCAGAATTTCTTGAAAGATGCTTCTGCGTTCTCGACTGTCACTACACCACTTCACTTCTTTTTTCTCTGCCATTTCATCGATGATATGATAGATTTCATCTTCCGTGAGGAGTGGTCGCAATCGTTCAGATGCACGTTCTACGGGAACATAATAAACAGAATGGGAACCATCCACAGGCTGCAGCTTATAGTAGGATTCTTCGTGTTCTCCATCAAAAGAACAGGATTCCTAAGAAATCACTTGACATACGCCGGAACTTCCATATGCGACGAAATCGTCAGGATGATATTGTGGATCCGATGAATTAGAATTTATTTCCATGGCATATTCCCTCCATAATATTTTTTTGCAATTTTATATTGCTGCTCTTCTGGCAGAGATGCCATGCGAGAGCGCCAGACAATATTAGCCTGTTGTGTTTGTGCGGCGGTACGGCGAAAAGTGCAGTCAGTACCTCTGCAACGGCAGGATTTCATAAGTTAACAAATGTCATTGTCTGCCAACCAATTACATTCAATTGTATCCGGATCTAACGGTGTGAGCGCCACTGAATATGTCACCCCTTTTCGAACGGTGGGATAGAAGCATAAAAGATACAGAATTTACTTCTAATATCCCCAATCTTATTATACCATATTTTATATAGAATTACTAGAGGCATTTTACACAAGATTTTTGGGTGTTACTTTTATGCAGGTTGACGAAAAATCGCATTTATATAAGATGAATTATGTAGGAAATAGGTACGCAGAATATCAAACTCTTATCTGTACAAGAAAATGTCACTTGACGGATGCAGCAGAACGTGCTATAATAATGGCTGAAAATACAAATCTTCGGATTTTGCTCCAATTGAAAGGATTTGTGATAGTTTGTGTTTATATGAAAAAAATTGAGCCATTTTTACTGCAGGTACAAAAGCCGGCACAGTACATTGGTGGAGAAGTAGGCAGTGTTGTCAAAAATGTGAAGAATATTGACGTGCGTTTTGCCTTTTGTTTTCCCGACACTTATGAAATCGGTATGTCTCATCTCGGAATGAAAATTCTATATCACCAAATCAATGAACGACCGAATTATTGGTGTGAACGTGTTTTTGCACCTTGTGCGGATTTTAAAGCAGTGCTGCGTTGCCATCAAATTCCGCTTTATGCTTTAGAAAGTATGGATCCCATTAAGGGCTTTGATATGATTGGGTTTACGCTGCAATATGAGTTGTCTTACACAAATATTTTAAATATGCTGGATCTTGCCGGAATTCCACTTCATGCTGCGGACAGAGGAGAAAACCTAAAAAATCTAGTGTTTGCAGGTGGTCCTTGTGTATGCAATCCAGAACCTTTGGCAGACTTTTTCGACTTTTTTATTTTGGGGGAGAGAGAAGAAGTCAATCTTGAAATGATGGATTTGTACGCAGAGATGAAAAAACGTCATACCACACGTACGGAATTTCTTCAAGCCATTGCAAAAATTCCGGGAATTTATGTTCCTTCATGCTATAATGTACAGTATCATGAAGATGGTACAGTGCAGTCCATCATACCGAAAAGCGGTGTACCACAAGTCGTACAAAAGCGAATCAATTCAGATATGGACAGCGTGTATTATCCAAAAACATTTGTTGTACCGTTTACAGAAATTGTACACGATAGAGCTGTTTCAGAGGTATTGCGTAGGTGTATCCGAGGATGCCGCTTTTGTCAAGCGGGATTTCTTTACCGCCCTTTTCGAGAAAAATCCCCCGAAACGATAGAAAACGAGTGCCGTAGATTATGTGAAAATACTGACTATCAAGAGCTGTCCTTATCCTCTTTGAGTACTAGCGATCACAGTCGTTTGGAAGAAACATTAGAGCGGCTTTTGCCATTTACAGAATCTCACCGAGTGAATCTGACATTGCCATCGCTGAGGGTGGACAATTTTTCGAAAGAACTGATGGATCGAATTCAAGGGGTACGCAAAAGCAGCTTGACGTTTGCACCAGAGGCTGGGACACAGCGATTGCGTGATGTTATCAATAAAAATGTTACAGAAGAGGAGATTATTTGTACAGCAAAAATTGCTTTTTCCGGTGGATTTCACAATGTGAAATTATACTTTATGATGGGCTTGCCTACGGAGACAGAAGCAGATATTGCAGGTATTATCGATTTGGCGGAAAAGCTTATCAAACTTCACAATTGTATTCCGAAGGAACAGCGTGGAAAGGGCAGTGTGCAAATTTCTATTAGCTGTGCTACATTTGTGCCAAAGCCGTTCACACCGTTTCAATTCGAACCACAAATTGATTGGGAAACATTACAGGAGCGACAAGCATATCTCATCTCGTGTATTCCTCAGAAGCACCGCCGAAAAATAAAAGTCAGCTGGAGCGATTATCAAATCAGCTTTTTAGAGGCAGTGCTGGTAAGAGGAGACAGACGCCTTACATCAGTAATCGAGCAGGCGTGGCGACAGGGCAGTAAATTTGACAGTTGGAGCGAATGTTTTTGTTATAAAAATTGGAAAAAGGCATTTGAAATTTGTAAAATAGATCCTGCGTTTTACGCTTGCCGCAAGCGAGCTTATACTGAAGTTTTCCCATGGGAGCATTTAGATTATTTGGTGGATAAATCCTTTTTTGTACGTGAAAATCAAAGGGCATATGCCGCACAAACGATGCCTCATTGTCGGGAAAAATGCGCTGGCTGTGGACTAAATCAAAAGCTGGGGAGGAATTGCTTTGGCTGATGTAATATGGGAAAATCGCCTCCGATTTTCTAAAACAGGACGCATGAAATATATTTCCCATTTGGATTTATTGCAATGTATACAGCGTACTGTTTGTCGTGCATCTCTTCCGGTAGCATATTACGGTGGTTTTCACCCACAGATGCAGACCCTGTTTGCTGCAACTTTGCCACTTGGCTTCCAGAGCGTTTATGAAATTTTACAGTTAAAATTAACAGAAGCATTGCCGTATGCGATGATACAAGAACGATTGAACGACGTGCTGCCCGACGGCATTCGGATAGAAACAGTGGGTGCTCCGCAGTGTGCATTTTCAAGCTTGACCTCCGGTGACTATATAATACAATTAAAAAGTGCAGAATTGAAACAATTGCAGCGGGATTTGGAAGTACTGCTTGCTCAGTCGGAATTGATTGTGGAAAAAAGCAGTAAGAAAGGTCTGAAACAAGTGGATATTCGTCCGGGAATGATATTGCTTGAGGAACGTGTGACAGCAAATTTTTTCTGTTTACAAATGAATTTTCCAGTAGGAAATAAAACAACAAATCCAATGCTTTTATTAAATCTGCTAAAAAGTAAAAGCGAAACCCGATGTGAAATTGTTGACGTTTGCAGAATCGCTCTGTGGGACGAAAAAAAAGAAAAATTTTTTTGAAAAAACACTTGCTTTTTTTTTGGAGATGTGGTATGATAAATAAGTATTTGAATATCTGTATGGGGAATTTCTGCCTATATGGCAGTAATTGTCCTCATGTGAGCAGAATGCCGTTGATAATTTATTATTACGACAGGAAATCGAATCGTCCGCTGGCGTGAACCTCTTTTGATAATAATAAAGATAAAAAAGCTGCAGCAGCTTTGTTTTATCTGGCGTAAAAAAGTATGGTTTTGTTTTCTCCCATTGAAATTGGGATGATGCGTGTATGAAGGTTCGGAAACAGTAGGAGGAAAATTATGGATGCTTTAAAACTTATCAGTGATTCTAGCTTAAAGCAAGACGCACCCAAATTTGAAATTGGTGATACAGTCAAGGTACACGTACGAATTAAAGAAGGCGACAAAAGTCGTATTCAAGTGTTTGAAGGTACTGTAATTGCCAAGAAGCACGGTGGAATCAGCGAAACCTTTACAGTACGTCGTGTTGCACACGGTTGTGGTATTGAGCGTGTATTTCCGTTGCATTCGCCGGTAGTGGATAAAGTAGATGTTGTTCGTAGAGGTAAGGTACGCAGAGCGAAGCTGTATTATCTGCGTGACAGAGTCGGCAAGGCTGCAAAGGTGAAGGAGCGGATTGGCTAAGGTCGGATTCGACTTGATGCAGTAAAAAGACCGGCGTAAAAGTAAAATGCAAATACGTGCGCTAGAAAAGCCGGCGATGAAAAGGGGACAGCTATGTCCTTTTTTTATTAGGAATCCTATTAAAATTAGGTTATGCAGGATTACGGTAGAAAGTCTGGTTGAATGAAATATGGCGTACAAATTAAAATTTGGGAATTATTCCTGTTAGGGCACCTCTAAAAATTAGATGCACCTTTGAGATTTTGAAACGGAGTGTGATCAGTAATGGAACAACAGGAACAAAAGGCGAACGCAATACAATCGGCATCAGCACAGCAGACATCTGGAAAAAAATTTTGGAATTTTGTCAATGATTCTGCGGAAGTCATTGAGACAATTTTGGTTTCCGTTTTTGTGGTAATCCTCTTGTTTGCTTATGTTATTCGCCCAGTGACGGTAGAGGGACGCTCAATGGAGTCTACTTTACAAAGCGGCGATCGACTGCTGATGACAGATTTGTTGTACACACCCGATCGTGGCGATATTGTTATTATGGATAATACTTATGCCTATACATTCGACGAGAACGGAAATATTCAGCAAGGTGATGGTATCGAAGCGGAAAAGCGACTCATTAAGCGAATTATTGCGAAGGGCGGCGACACGCTGGACATTGATTTTGAAACAGGAGAGGTTACGTTAAATGGTGAAATTCTGAACGAATCCTACATTAATAATCTTACGACGGTAGAGGAATATGGTTTTGAATTTCCAATTACGATACCAGAAGGGTATTATTTTGTTATGGGTGATAATCGTCAGAACTCTACAGATAGTCGATCCCATTGCGTGGGACTTGTACCGGAGGATGCCATTCTAGGAAAGGCAATATTCTGTCTTACGCCAAACTTTGGCGGGATTTACGACAATTATGAAGATCCCACCGGAGAATAATCTTTGAAATCGGAGGTAGTGCATGGCAGAAGAAACAATGCGGCAAATTCAATGGTTTCCCGGACATATGACTAAAACACAGCGCATGATTGCAGCAAATTTATCGCTGGTAGATGCAATTGTGGAAATTTTAGATGCACGAATTCCGTATAGCAGCCGTAATCCAGAAATGGATCGGATGACCGGAACAAAGCCAAAGTTGCTCCTTCTGAATAAAGCTGATTTGGCGGATTCATCTGCTACGGCGAAATGGATTTCTGCATATCAAGCGCAGGATGTGCGTGTGCTTGCAGTGGATTGCCGTAGCGGAAAAGGCGTGAAACAGTTTGCACCAACAGTTCGAGATTTGTTGGCATCGCTTCTAAGAAAGCGACAGGCACACGGCATCGAGGGTGTACCTATCCGCCTGATGGTGGTGGGAATTCCGAATGTTGGAAAATCCTCGTTTATTAATCGTATGGCAAAAACAAAGCGTACAAAGGTAGAAGATCGCCCAGGCGTCACTTGTACAAAACAATGGGTAAAAATCGGTGATGACATGGAGCTTTTGGATATGCCTGGTGTATTGTGGCCCAAATTTGATGATCAAGAGGTAGCACAAAAGCTGGCGTTTACTGGTGCGATTAATGATAATATTATGGATTTGGAGAGTTTAGCGTCGTTGCTCATAGAACAATTGGCGAAAGATTATCCGAATGCTTTGATCGAACGCTATCGTTTGACAGCAGGCGAATTAGAAACACAGGGTTTCGAAATTTTAGAAGCATTGGGCAGACATCGTGGGATGCTGCTCTCTGGCGGTGTGGTGCATATGGAGCGTGCGGCAATTACATTGTTGGATGAATTCCGTAGCGGCAAATTGGGTAAAATAACCTTAGAATTACCGACGTAAAAAGGAGAGAACACTGTGGAAAGCATGAATGAACAAAAACAAAGGATGAAGAAAACGTTTGCCGAAACGCTCTATGCATGGGATGCTGAAAAATCACGAAATGGCATGGTACTTTGTGGCGTAGATGAAGCGGGACGTGGTCCTTTGGCAGGAGATGTTTATGCAGCAGCAGTGATCCTAGATCCGAAAAAGCCGCCTATTTTTGGATTGAATGACAGTAAGAGGTTGACAAAAAAAAAAGCGGGAAGCAATGTTTGAAGAAATTCTGATGTGTTGTTTGTCCTATGCAGTTGCTACAGCAAGTGTAGAGGAAATTGAACAGCAAAATATCTTAGAAGCAACAATGCTGGCAATGCAGCGAGCAGTGGCAGGACTGTCGGTTATGCCGGAACGAGTTTTTGTAGATGGCAATCGCTTACCAAAACTTCCTGTACCTTGCGAATCTGTGATTCATGGCGATGGGATCTCTGCTTCCGTTGCGGCAGCATCGGTTTTGGCAAAGGTATCTCGTGATCGGGCAATGCGGCAGCTTGACGAGATTTATCCAGAATATGGTTTTGCCAGACATAAGGGATATGGAACAAAAGCGCATTATGAGGCGATTTTGAAGTATGGTCCTTGTCCAATTCATCGTATGAGTTTTCTGAAAAATTTGGAGCAGCATGGAAGCCGTTGAAATCGGGCGATTGGGTGAAGCTTACGTTTGCCGTGTACTTTGTGCAAGTGGCTATGAAATCTTGGCACGAAATTTTCGCATTCGTGGTGCTGAAATGGATATTATCGCTCGAAAAGAGAATATTTTAGCATTTGTGGAAGTGAAAACACGAATGCCAAATAGTTTGTCGAATGGTTATGAAGCAATCACGGAGTTGAAAAAAACGCATTGTTCAAGCAGCAGTGGAGTGGTGCTATCGTAACCCACAACAAAGTGATGCATTACAGCCACGATTTGATGTGGCTGTAGTGGAAATGGAAGGCTATACGATTTATTCGATGGATTATCTGGAAAATGCGTTCGGTATAACGGACAGCACATATATATTTTAGGTATATTTTGCCGAGAAAAGGGTGGTACTTGTGTTTTATAAAAGCACTAGAAATAGCAGTGTGCGAGTAGAAAGTGCGGTTGCGATTGCAAAAGGCATCTCCGAAGAGGGGGGCTTATTTGTACCAGAATCAATTCCAATGCTTTCTATGGATGAGTTGCGAGCTTTGTTAGGGAAGACATATGCACAGCGTGCAGCCTACATCTTCTCGAAATATTTGACGGATTTCACAGAATCGGAGCTGCGCTATTGTACAGAGCGTGCTTATACGACAAAAGCGTTCGATACAGAAAATATTGCAGAGTTGGCACACTTGTTCGATGGGACGTATATGCTGGAGCTATGGCATGGTCCTACTTGTGCATTTAAAGATATGGCATTGCAGATTTTACCGTATTTTTTGACGACAGCCGTGAAGAAGCTTTCGCTGGAGAAAAAAGTGGTCATTCTGGTAGCAACTTCTGGAGATACTGGTAAGGCAGCACTGGAGGGCTTCAAAGATGTATCGGGCACGGAAATTCTGGTGTTCTATCCGGAAGAAGGTGTCAGTGATATGCAAAAGCGGCAGATGACGACTCAAGAGGGTGAAAATGTTGCTGTTTGCGCAGTAAAAGGCAACTTTGATGACTGTCAAAACGGTGTAAAACAGATCTTTACTGACAAGGACGTACTTGCAATTATGGAACAGGGTGGCTTCGCATTTTCTAGTGCCAATTCCATCAACTGGGGACGCCTTGTACCGCAGATTGTCTATTATGTTTCTGTATATGTGACGTTGACGGAAGATGGAGAGCTGAACTATGGCGATCAGTTAAATGTGGTTGTTCCTACTGGAAATTTCGGAAATATTCTGGCAGCGTATTATGCAAAGCAGATGGGTGTACCGATTGGAAAACTTATCTGTGCATCGAATGTGAATAAGGTTCTTACGGATTTTATTCGTACCGGCATTTATGATCGGAATCGAGATTTCCATGCAACTATCTCTCCGTCAATGGATATTTTGATTTCCAGTAACCTTGAACGACTGCTTTATTTGCTTGCTGATGAAGATGATGCACAAATCCAAAAATGGTTTGGGCTTCTCGCAAGTACTGGATGCTATGAAGTTACGGATGCGGTGAAAGAAAAGCTAACAGAATTGTTTTATGGGGGTTTTTGCGACGATACTGAAACGAAAGAAACGATCGGAAAACTTTACCAAGAATATGGTTACACTTGCGATACACATACGGCGGTGGCAGTGAAGGTGTATCAGGATTATCGAAAGGAAACCGGAGACATCACCAAAACGCTTATTGTATCTACTGCAAGTCCTTTTAAATTTAGTGGTAGCGTATTAGAGGCAATTGGTGCAGAAAGCGGAGAAACCGACGAGTATGCGAAGGTGGAACAGCTGAAACAGGCATCGGGTCTGAAAATTCCACAGTCGTTAGCTGCGTTACAACAAAAACCACGTCGCTTTACGGATAGCATTGAAAAAACGGAAATGCGGCAGTTTGCGTTGAAAAAGCTTCATTTATCTTGAATGGGGTGTATATGCATTTATATACCATTGGAGATTTGCATTTGTCATTCGGCGTACCGGACAAGCCGATGGATATATTTCATGGTTGGAAAAACTATCAGGCGATTTTGAAAAAAAGCTGGGAAGAGCGAATTCAATTGGAAGATGTTGTCGTTTTGGCTGGAGACTTTTCTTGGGGAATGACGTTGGAACAGGCACACCTGGATTTTGCCTTTGTTCAGGCACTGCCGGGAAAGAAAATTTTATTGAAAGGCAACCATGACTATTGGTGGGCATCGAAAACCAAAATGGAAAATTACTTTGTCACCAATGGATTTGATACTTTGCATATTTTACACAACAATCACTATGCTTTTGAACAATTTGGAATTTGCGGCACGAGAGGCTGGGTTAGTATGAATGGCGAACTGGCGGATGAACGTGTTTTGGCACGGGAGGTACAGCGACTGCGTGTATCTATTCAGTCAGCATTACAATCGAACTTAAAACCGATTGTGTTTTTACATTATCCTCCCATCTATGGCGGCTTTGCAAATGAATCAATTTTGGATACATTACAGGAATTTGAAATTGAGCAATGCTATTTCGGACACGTACACGGTAGAGGTCATGCCAGTGCTTATCAGGGAATTTATCATGGTACAGATTTACGTCTGATTTCTAGCGATTATTTACATTTTATTCCTAAAAAAGTGATGTGATTTGTTAAAAAAAGAGAAGAATATAAATTCTCTGGTCAAAATGCTGAGAGTATGCTATAATGGAATGTAAAAAAAATAAAATGATAAATTTTCCGTTGCGAAAGTAATTGCGGAAATGAATATTTGGAGGACTTAAGTCATGAATTTGAAATCGTCAACAAAAACAGATGTTAATATGACCGAATTGGTTATAGAAATTAATGCAGAAAGCTTTGAAAATGCGGTTGAAAGCGCATATCGTCGGCAAAAGAAAAATATCTCTATGCCGGGATTTCGGAAAGGAAAAATACCAAGAAAGCTTTGCGAAAAGACATATGGCGAGAATGTATTTTATGAGGATGCAATCAATACAGTGCTGAATGCAGAGCTGCCGGGATTGGTAGAGAAGGCAGGATTGGATTTGGTGGATTCTCCTCGTGTCGAGCTAACTTCTGTCAGCAAAGAAGAGGGCGCATCTCTAAAGGTGGTTTGTGTGACCAAGCCGGAAATTCATATCACGGAATATAAAGGTTTGGAAGCAGTTCGGAATGAAAAGGAAATTACAGACGAAGATGTACAAAACCAACTGGAAAATTTGCAGAAGCGCAATGCAAGGGAAGTGTCTGTGGATAACAGAGCTGCTGAAATGGGCGATAAAGTGACATTGGACTTTGAAGGCTTTTTTGGTGACGAAGCTTTTGAAGGCGGAAAAGGCGAAAATTACGAGTTGCCGTTGGGCAGTGGTCAGTTTATTCCGGGATTTGAAGAGCAGGTTGTTGGCAATGAATTGGAAAAACCTTTTGATGTAAATGTGACATTCCCAGAAAATTATTCCATGGAGGATTATGCTGGAAAAGAAGCTATATTTCACTGCATTATTCATGGTATTACACACGAAGAACTGCCGGAACTGGACGACGAATTTGTTAAGGACACTTCTGAATTTGACACCCTTGATGAATTGAAAACAGATATTCACACGAAATTGGAAGAAAGTACAAAAAATGCAGCGGATCAGGGCTTTGAAAATGCAATCATTGAGCAACTCATTGAGCTGGTGGAAGATCCGATTCCACACGTGATGTTTGAGCGTCGTGCAGATGCACTGTTGAATCAGTTTGCTGCACAGCTGCAGGAACAAGGTGTATCGATGGATATGTACTTGCAGTACACAGGCATGGATCAGGATTCTCTGAAAGCAACTTATCTTGAACGTGCAGAAGGTGAAGTAAAGCTGCGGCTGGCTTTGGAACAGATTGCAAAGCAAGAGAACGTTGAAGTGACAGATGAAGAATTGGACGAAGAGGTTAAGAAAATTGCAGAAAGTTCTAGTGTGACTGAAGAACAGATTCGCAGTGCGATTTTAGACGATGTTCGTACCGATTTGCTTGTGAAAAAGGCTTTGGATTTGGTGAAAGAAGCAGCCGTTATTATCGATGCTCCGACAGAAGAGCCGGTGGCAGAAGAATCAGCGGATGCAACAGAGGAAGCCGTTACGGAATAAGCAAAAAATAATCTAAATAAAAATTTCAAAATGAGAAAGGAAGAGAAACATGAGTAGTTTAGTACCTTATGTGGTGGAACAGACCAGCCGTGGAGAACGTTCTTATGATATTTTTTCTCGGTTGTTGAATGATCGTATTATCATGCTTTCCGATCAAGTGAATGACACGACCGCTAGTCTTGTGGTGTCACAGCTCTTGTATCTGGAAGGTCAGGATAATGAAAAGGATATTTCGTTATATATTAATAGCCCTGGTGGTTCCATTACAGCCGGAATGGCGATTTATGATACGATGCAGTATATCAAATGTGATGTTTCCACGATTTGTATCGGTATGGCAGCATCGATGGGTGCGTTTCTACTTTCTTCTGGTGCAAAGGGAAAGCGAATTGCACTTCCAAACAGTGAAATTATGGTTCACCAGCCGCTGATTTCCGGCGGATTGTCTGGTCAGTGTACGGATATAAAAATTGCATCGGATCATTTGGTACGAGTTCGTCAAAGAATGAATGAGATTTTGGCGGAAAATACTGGAAAGCCGTTACAGATTATTCAGCAAGACACCGAACGTGACAATTATATGTATGCTGAAGAAGCAAGAGAATACGGTTTAATCGATAAGGTGATTACACAGAGATAAAAAAGGGGGGAAGATGCCATGGGAATTGACGAAAGAGAAAAACATTGTAACTTTTGCGGGAAGCCGGAGAGTGCCGTAGAGGGCATGATTACGGCTGCAGATGTAAATATTTGCAGCAATTGCGTCACATATTGTTATGAAATGCTGTATGGTCCCGTCAATCCGGCACGATCTTCCAAAAGGCAAAAGAAACAAGCACCGATTCAACTGCGAAAGCCAGCTGAAATCAAGCAAATACTGGATGCATATGTGATTGGTCAGGACCAAGCAAAAATGACATTGGCAGTATCTGTGTATAACCATTATAAACGTATTTTGAATCAACAGCCTGCCGATAGAGATAGCAATATAAAGCAAGAGGATTTGGATTCAAGGAATTTAAATAGACAAGATGTAGAAATTCAAAAGAGCAATGTATTGCTGTTAGGTCCTACTGGCGTAGGAAAAACTTATCTTGCACAGACGTTAGCAAAAATTTTGGATGTTCCCTTTGCGATTGCGGATGCCACTACAATTACTGAGGCGGGCTATGTAGGTGACGACGTAGAAAATGTTCTATTGCGACTGCTGCAAGCGGCAAATTTCGATGTAGAAGCGGCTGAACGTGGGATTATCTATATTGACGAAATCGATAAAATTTCTCGTAAATCTGAAAACGTTTCCTTGACTCGAGATGTCAGTGGCGAGGGCGTACAACAGGCACTTTTGAAAATTATCGAGGGAACGGTTTCTAACGTATCATCGCAGGGTAGGCGAAAGCACCCGAATGCGGATTGTATTCCTGTGGATACAAAGAATATTCTGTTTATATGTGGCGGTGCATTCGATGGACTGGAAAAATTGGTACAAAGGCGATTAACACCGGCAATGCTTGGTTTTGATGCACCGATTATCGACAAGAAAGAAGATATCACCAATATTTTCCGACAGGTAACGCCACAAGATTTGGTGAAATTCGGACTTGTGCCGGAATTAGTGGGTAGATTGCCGGTAATTGCTTCGTTAGATGATTTAGATGAATCTGCATTGGTTCGCATTTTAACAGAGCCGAAAAATGCACTCGTAAAGCAATATCAAAAATTGTTTGACTTTGACCAAATCGAGCTGGAGCTTACAGATGATGCTTTGAATGAAGTGGCTAAGGAGGCTATCGCTCGTAAAACCGGAGCGAGAGGATTACGATCTATTATGGAGGCTACTTTGATGGATTCTATGTACACTGTGCCGTCGGTGGAACGGGTAAAGCGAATCGTGGTCAATGGTGGTTGCGTAAAAGGAATAGATTCACCGAAGCTGTATGGTGTAAATGGAGACGAAATTCCAAATGAGTCATTGTCTACGGAGATTAGTGCCTGATGGAAGAACAGTTCTTGGAAATTGAGAATGTACGATTTATGCTGGACTCTATAAAGATATTGCTGGAGTGTGGTGAAACAAAGCATGCTCTGCAATTATTGGAGGCATATCGTGCAAAGCTTAACTGTGCAGAATCGGATTTCGATTCAGATTGCGAAAAATAAGAAAACAAAACTGATGCATAAAAAAAATGTGTCAGTTTTTTGTTTTACACGGAGAAAAAATAGGGGACATTTTGTATGACATCTACAATTTTCTAAAAATAGATTGACAAATTTCTCGGTTTGGGGATAGCTGCTGAGAAGGATACCAATTTATTGGTGGGAACGTGATAATAGCGAGGAGGATTTACAAATGTTTCGTGCGGCAGACGGTTTTTTTCATTTTGTGTTTGCAAATATAGACGATGTGTACTATACGCCGGATTACCTCCGCATTCGATTTTTACCTTATTTACGGATGAAGCTTTTTCAGGCAGGGTATTGTTATGTCTATATTTTGGACGAGGAACAACGATGAAGCAGTGCGGAATATTGGCTTTAGGTAGTTGGCAGCTTGAGCAAGAATGCATTGGTTTCAGATGTACAGCGGAAAAAATCATTTTTTTCTTTTTCATGGTTTGTCTGAACCGGAAGCTTGTGAAGTGGATTATCAGATTGAGAAAATGGGTATTGATAATTTGACAATGCTTGAACGTGTTTTGATGCAAATTTTAGACGTGATGGAAACGAAGAGTGCTGTTGCTGTCGTTATACCGGCTACTCTTTTGGCGCAATTTTCGGAACGGGAAGAAGTGTTGACAAGATTACAGCTTTTTCGGAAAAAATCCTGTACGAATATTTTCGTGGTGACTTTTTCTGTTCGTGCCGATGACAATGATTTGTTTTTCTATAATCGAATTTATGCTTATCCCAATGAAGAAAAGGAACCAAACCGCTATATTTATCACAATAAAATGCTTTTTCCGGAAATTGCAAAGGCTTTATCTTGGAGATTCGATCGTGTAGGTTCGGATTCGATTGGAACATTCTTTAAATTGGTGAACGCCGAATCTGGGCGCCTTTTAACACCCTCCGGTTACAATGTGTCTGTTGGAACGGACGTCATCATGTATGGTAGCGAATCGGCACAGTGCCAGCACTGGTATGTCATTCCAGTGGAAACAGATCACTTGGGTAATGATTTGTATTATAAAATTGTAAACTATTCTGATACATCTCTTGCACTGACACAAGAAGCCTCTGGCGTGACACTTGCATCTTATACAGGTGCAGATGATCAGCTTTGGTTGTTGAATGCGGATGGACTTTAGGGATTTGCCGGTTATTGCTTCGATGACAACACCGACAATGTAAAAGCTGCGGATATTGGTGGCTTATTTGGTAAGGTTGTAGAGGCAACCACATTTGAGGAACTGAAGGCTTATGCCACATCAGAAACGCCGTATACTATTGTAGTCACGGCAGATATACAGGTAACAAGCTTAACGACAGATTCTACCGGACGATATTATTGTCCAGACGGCAGAATCTATGTGCGAAATAACAAGACCATCATTGGCAGTTATTCTGCAAATACGCTTTATAATGTACAATTTTGTACATCTACAAGCAAAGGTTCATCGGATAATGTCATCATCAAAAATTTTGAATTGCAACACGATGCGGAATCCAATGGAAATGATTCAATTGTGGTATATTTTGGCGGTGGTGAAAATCTTTGGATAGATCATTGTACGTTTGTGGGACATAGCGATTATAATACTGCTTCTACTGGTCTAGAGGATTGGGACAAATTTCTTGCTTGTTGCTATGATGCAGATTATTGTACCGTTTCGGATTGCTCTTTTGGATTATACATGAATACGGTTTGATTTTAGGCTATCCGGCGGACGATGAAAGCTCCTATAATACCTATAACGATTTTCCAAGAATGTCTTTGATTTCCAATAAATTTGAGGAGACGTTGACGAGAGGTCCCGGCTTGATGCGGTATGGTTATTTTCACTCGCTAAATAATTATATCAGCGATTTCAGCATGGCATATACAGTGCATACAGCATCGAAGATATACGCAGAAAACTGCTATTATGAAGACGGCGGTAACGTTATTTGTGACTGGAATACGGTGACATATCCTGGCTCTTATGCAGAATCTGGTTCGACATTTGTCAGCTGTAATCGTACGACAATTGAGGGCTATGCACAGGATTGCACATGGCATCCAACTTCTAATTATACGTATACTTCTCTTACGGCAGAAAATGCAAAAGTATACTGTGCAACTTATAGTGGCTGTCAGTCAGCTAAGGAAAACATGATGTATTTGCGTTATGCGACCAGCGGCGTACCTAGTGCAGGTTATGTAGAGTTGCCGGATGAGACTGTGACAATTGCAAACTTTTCAGACGGTGCAGCATATCGTATCAAAAATGTAAATTCCGGTCTGTATTTGCAAGTGACGGATGGCACAGCAGAAAATGGTGCAAACGTACAGCAGTGGGGATCGGACGGAACGGCGATAAATGATATTTGGAAATTTTACAGTGCAGGTGATGGGTATTATTACATTGTATCGGCAGTGGGTGACGGCGGTACATATGTATTAGATGTCACTGGAAAGAAAACGACAGATGGTACGAATATTGATATTTATCAATATAATGGCGGTACGAATCAGCAATTCATGTTAATCGAAAATACAGATGGCAGCTATTGTATTTACACCGGCATAACAGACGGTGCATCTGTTGTAGAGGTTACAGATGCTTCCACTGCTTCTGGTGCAAACGTTCAGCAGTGGGTGGCAAATGGTGCGACCTGTCAGGAATGGATTCTGGAATCAGCGGAAGATCCAGGCTGTGCTATGGATACAGATGTGATTTATACTTTTGAAAATGCAAATTCTGGCTTTATGATGGATATAACAGACGGTGAAATGGCAGCGGGTGTTAATGTTCAACAATGGGAACAAAGTGATGCAGATGCACAAAAATTTGTTCTCAAAACCTTTGGTTCGGAGAATTATTATTGGATTCGCTCCTATCAGGATGAAAATTATGCACTTACAGTGACGAGCAACGAAAGTGGTGGAAATATTGAGCTTGCTATTTATAATGCAAAAGATAGTGCGCAGCTGTTCCGTTTTACAAAAAATATTGATGGAACGTATGGTATTATTACCCATGCTTCACAGGATCTTTGCTATGTAGAAGTTGCGGATGCATCTTTAGACTATGGCGCAAATGTGCAGCAATGGACAAATACAAATCACGCTTGTCAAAAGTGGAATCTCTTGACATCTGCAATCACAACAACTACTACCACTACAGAAGCGACTACAGAAACCACCACTACCACAACGACTACTATAACAGCAGCGTCGGCAACGACTACAACGGAAACAGAGACGGAGACAGAAACAGAGACGACTACTACAAGTGATATTGCTGACACAAGTGACGTTACAGAAGATACGACAATCACAACAACAGTATCTACAACTACCACGACTGTTACGACAACAGAGACAACAACGACTGTATCGACAGATTTGGATATCTTGATAGGAGATATCAATTTGGATGGTACAGTAAGCTTGGCAGATGTCGTAAAGCTGAGCAAGTATGTTGCAGGAAGCGTGGATTTAACTGTGGCTGCCTTAACAAATTCTGATGTAGATGATAGTAATTACGTGGATGCCGACGATGCGTTGATTCTTTTGAAATTCCAAGTACAGCTAATCGATACGTTGCCGTATACAGGATGATGCACAGATTTATGGAGCGTATTATTCACAGAAATGTGCAATATTAAAACGGCATACAACAATGAGATATAAAGAAGCTGTTGTACTTTTTTATTTTTAAGGTGGTCTCCTTTGCTACTGCTTTAAAAAAGTAAGTTCAATAAAACAAGAACAACAATATTGCAAAATATAGTAACTTTATCTATTGACATTGAAATTCTAATTGTGCTATAATAAAATTGTGCAATGAAGTTCAAAAATATTGTTCACATTGCAAAAAATGATGAGGTGATGTATTATTATGAAACATAAAATTATAGCGTGGATAACAGCAGCGACAATGTGTGCTTCTATGACGAGTTTCTTTTTAACTGTACCGGAGACATCGGTAGTATCTGCGTCAAATAATACATATCAAGTGGAATATTTAGACCGTGGTATCACTGCTGTAACGACTGATAGTGGTATGCTGGTTAGTTGGCGATTTTTGGCAAGTGATTCAGACACTACGGTTTTTAATCTTTATCGCAATGATATACTTGTGTATACCAGTAATGCTGATGAAGCGACGTGTTATTTGGACGCCGATGGAACGGCAGGAGATACTTATCGTGTGGATACTTTGGCAGGTGATTCTGTAACATCTAGCGATATATGCACACTTACTTCTGAAGGAAATTATTTTGACATTGACCTTGAACCGCCTACTGCAACGATTTCTGGTGTGACTTATTCTCCGAACGATTGTTCTGTGGGAGACGTGGATGGTAATGGAACATATGAAATCTTCTTGAAATGGGATCCTTCCAATTCGAAAGATAATTCACAGAGTGGTACAACGGATAAGGTTTATATCGATTGTTACAAACTGGATGGCACACGTCTTTGGCGGATTGATTTGGGTATAAACATTCGTGCTGATGCACACTATACGCAATTTTATGTGGCTGACTTTGATTTAGACGGTTATGCGGAAATGACTTGTAAAACCGCTGACGGAACAATAGACGGCGTTGGAAATATAATCGGCGACTCTACAGTAGATTATCGCAATTCCAAAGGATATATTTTGTCTGGTCCGGAATATTACACGCTTTTTGATGGTTTGACCGGTGAAGCACTGGATACAGTCGATTATGAACCCGCCAGAGGGACAGTTTCTAGTTGGGGCGATTCTTATGGTAATCGTGTCGACCGATTTTGGGGAACAGTCGCCTACCTAGACGGTGTGACGCCCAGTGTAGTTACAGGTCGTGGGTATTATACAAGACTGACTGCAACCGCATATAATGTTGTAAACAAAAAGCTCGTAAAAGTTTGGTCGTATGATTCTGGTACGAGTTCTTCTGGTGTAGGCTATGGTGACGGCAACCACAATAGTATGGTTGCAGATGTAGACGGAGATGGTAAACAGGAGATCATCACTGGTGCTACTTGTATAGATGATGATGGAACAATTCTTTGGAATACAAACACGGGACATGGTGACGCTATGCATTTGGGAGATTTTTTACCAGATCGAGACGGACTGGAACTTTGGGCTTGTCATGAAGAAAGTCCTTATGGAGTAACGTTATTCGATGCTGCAACTGGAGAAACAATTTTTCATGTGGATGGTTCGAGTGATACTGGACGCTGTTGTGCAGATAATGTTTGGGTTGGAAATGACGGGGCAGAGTTCTGGGGATTAAATTATGATGTCTATGATGGTGATGGAAATCTACTGGATATGAATCGTTCTGCAATCAATTTTTTATGTTATTGGGATGGCGATTTAGAACGTGAAATTTTGGACGGTTATACAGACACTGCTGCTACGGTCAGCAAGGTGACGGAGAGTGGTTCTATCACAACTTTAATGACAACAGATGGCTATTATACTTGTAATACTACAAAAGGAACGCCTTATCTTTCTGCAGACTTGTTTGGCGATTGGCGTGAAGAAATCATATGTCGTGCAGCAGATGGAAATTCTATTCGCATTTATAGCACAACATATGATACGGATTACCGTATACAAACATTGATGCAGGATCCACAGTACCGTGTGCAAGTCTCAGCACAGAATACTGCCTATAACCAGCCACCTCATGCAAGTTTTTATCTTGGATCGGACGAAGTGTTGCCCTAAATACACGGAAGTTTCTATTACAGAAACAATGCTGGTTGATGATGGTGACAATATGAACACAGATACCGGATATGTTTTTAAAAATATTAGAAGTGGTTTGTATTTATCGATTGAAGATTCTGTTGCAGCAGCTGGAACAAATGTTATACAAACTGATAGCTATACCATAGATGCAAGCATTTGGTCGTTATCTTATGCTGGGGATGGATATTATTACATTATTTCACATTTAGGAGATGGTCAAACCTATTATTTAGATTTGGACTATGGTCTAGTTGAGAACGGCATGAATATTGGTATTTATACCAATACATATTCTGATGCACAGCTTTTCAAGTTTATAGAGAATGAAGATGGTTCTTATTCTATTGCAACAAAAAACACTGCAGACAATAGCTGCTTAGCAGTTGAAGACGATTCGAACAGTGATGGTGCAAGTATCTTACAATGGGAAATTAGTGATACAGATTATCAGCATTGGTGGGCGGTAGAGTCAACCATTAAAGTTTCCTCTACTGTTGATACAGGTTATACTTATATGATTAAAAATTATAACAGCGGTTTATATATGGATATTGATGGAGGCACCAAGGTGGATGGAACAAATGTTCAACAATGGGGCGCAGATAGTTCGGCTTCCTATAATACATGGGCATTGGTTTCTGCCGGAAATGGATATTATTATATCATCTCTTTATTGGGCGATGGACAGACTTGGTATCTTACTGTAGATGACGGTTCCAGCACAAGTGGCACAAATGTGGCGATTTATACAAATGATGGAACCAGTGCACAGCTCTTCAAATTTGTAGAAAACAGCAATGGTACTTACACAATCTATACCAAAAGTTCTAAAGATACTTGCTGTTTGGAGGTTGTAGATTATTCCACAGCCAGTGGTGCAAATATTGTACAGGCAACCTCCGATTCCGGTTCGAATCAATATTGGATATTGGAAAAAATCGACTCAATTGAAGTTGTTAAGTTGTTGCATCGGCTGAAACCACCACTACCACAACGACTACTATGACAGCAACGTCGGCAACGACTACAACGGAAACAGAGACGGAGACAGAAACAGAGACGACTACTACAAGTGATATTGCTGACACAAGTGACGTTACAGAAGATACGACAATCACAACAACAGTATCTACAACTACAACGACTGTTACGACAACAGAGACAACAACGACTGTATCGACAGACTTGGATATCTTGATAGGAGATGTCAATTTGGATGGTACAGTAAGCTTGGCAGATGTCGTAAAGCTGAGCAAATATGTTGCAGAAAGCGTGGATTTAACTGTGGCTGCCTTAACAAATTCTGATGTAGATGATAGTAACTACGTGGATGCCGACGATGCGCTGATTCTTTTGAAATTCCAAGTACAGCTAATCGATAAGTTGCCGTATGTAGAGTCATAAAAAATTAGCTAAAAATTATTATAATATTGAAAAATCATAACATAACGTTTACAAGTGTTGAGGTGTATATCGATGATAAAACAAGAAAAGCGGCGGAATACCATGCGCCGTTATACAGCAGTATTGACTGCTGCTGCACTGGCAGTGGCGTGGGCACCGATTTCTTCGGTGGACGCTGTAACGAATCCTTCCCTTCAAGAAAGTACGCCTTTTGTTTTTCGCAGCAATAATCAATATTTAAGTGTTGCTGGCGGAGAGGCTGGCGATGGCGTATCGGTCGTTTTTTATGATGCAGATGGTGCAGCGTATTACAATGGCTGGTTCTTGTCGTACAATGATGGCGACAGCGGATTTTCAATTTACTCAGCGTTGGATGACAGCTATTATCTAAGCGAAGAGGATGGCAATTTATATTTGTCTCAATCAGCACAAAGTTTCTACCTAAGTGAAGATGGTGTCTTGTCGAATGAAGACGGTAGCTTTACAATATCGATTGTATTAGAAGCAGTATCCGGTTGTATTTCAGGTGACATGAATCAGGATGGCAGCGTAAATTGTTTTGATCTCACAATTCTGCGTATGCTGTTGCAAACAGATTCTGCGGATTTTGTAGAAGCCTCCGTGGGTAATGTAAACGGTGATGGGCTATTTTCTGGCGCAGATGCGGCACATCTACAAGCTTTCTTGTTGGGAGAGGACGTGACGATGGCAGAGGTTTCGATTCCTGGCTGCACGATAGTTCCGGAATCTCAGGTATCCATAGATACGGAAACGATGACGACAGAAACTACAACGGAAACAGTGACAACGACATCATCACGTACAAAACCTAGTACAACTTCAAATACAATAACGGAAACTACGACAGAGACGACAGACTTTACCACAGAAACTACAACAGTTACAGAAGTGACGACAACAATGGAAACGGTTGAACAGTTGACAGTGGATGATATGCCTACGGAATATGTGGAAGCCATGGAGTGGATTTGGGAAAATCGCATTGAAGCGGAGGCGTCTACCGCACGGTGGAATTTGATTTTTGATCAGATTATCGCTGGTGAGGGAGAACTGCACTATGTGGTTCGTTGGCAATCCTATAAGACGCTGACATTGGAACAGCGACAGCAGATGGAGGTTATGCTGGAGGATGCGATTAATGCATGGACAGATTGGCTGGTGGGATATGACGATTGGTCTTATGATCATGTAGATGTGAAAATTGTGGGTTGGGCAGTGTTGGATGAAACTTGTTTGGAAGATTTGCAAGATGACGAAGTGGTATATACGGATACGGAGTATTATGACAGCAGTGGAGATACTTCAAATGGTACAGAAGAAATTCCAAGTTTATTGCCGAGTGCGCCCAGCGAATTGTGGAGATTTGAACACTTTACAGACAGTAGCTATGAATATCCCGGAACGAGATTCGATATGTATCTTTGGGCAACGCAAGGCTGGCCATCGATTGGCGGTTGTGGCGGTGATTGGGAACAGCGACTTTCGGGCGATGCCTATTTGAATATTTTGGAAAGCGATTCAAATGTACATGTTCTAATTCATGAAATTGGTCATGGATTTGGCTTGACTGATTTTTATGGAGAAAACGGTGCATCAGATGGACCACCACCGGATGGCTTTTCAGATGACGGTACATCGATTATGATGGCTGGATCTTCTACAGGAATTACGAACTTTGATGGTTGGATGTTACGCTATGTCTGGAGTCAAATTAAAGACGAGGAAGGTCGATTCTGATTTTTTAAAGCCTTATTATCTAATATGTGAAAGGAGCTAGATAATTATGTTTTGGAACAGGATAACGAAATTGGTGAGCTTGTTGCTTTCAATGTGTATGGTTTTAAGCATCATATCTTATCGTGCCACAACTGCTTCAGCGAATTTTGAGATGACAGCAGATAAAATTGTGGATGACATCGTTTTTGGCTGGAACTTGGGCAATACATTAGACTGCTACGGTACAACTGAACTTGGTTTAGGCAGTCTTGCTACGGAGACATCTTGGGGTAATCCGACTACTACAAAAGAAATGATAGACATGGTGAAAGATACGGGAATCAATGCGATACGTATTCCGGTGACATGGTATAACCATATGGACGAGGACTATACCATTGATGAAGCATGGCTGGATCGTGTGGAAGAAATTGTAAATTATGTTTTAGATGATGATATGTACTGTATTATCAATGTACATCATGACACCGGCGAAAAAGGCTGGCTTCGTGCGAGTCGAACGGATCTGGAGGAAAATGAAGTCATGTTCACAGCGATTTGGGAACAGGTAGCGGAACGATTCAGTGACTATGGGGAAAAACTTCTGTTTGAGAGCTTTAATGAGATTTTGAACGATGAAAATGAATGGTATAATCCCGATGATGAGGCACTGGTTGTGACAAACGAACTGAATCAGCTTTTTGTGGATACGGTTCGTGCTACTGGTGGAAACAATGCCAATCGCTGCTTGATCGTCAACACGTATTGTGCTGGTGGAAACAGTCAGGTAACACGAAATTTTGTTTTGCCGACTGATACAGTTAGTGATCGTTTGATTGTAGAAGCACATATTTATCAACCGTTTTATTTTACGTATGAAAGTTATCCCAATATGACGACGTGGACATCTTCGGAAATAGATTCTTACATGGCGAATATGTATAATACCTTTGTGGCGAATGGGATTCCGGTAATTATTGGAGAATTTGGCTGTGTTGATAAAAATAATGAAACAGAGCGGCTTTCATGGGCGGCATACTATGTGGATAAAGCCACAAGTTATGGCATGAAATGCTTTTGGTGGGATAATGGTACGCAGTATAAAATTTTCAATCGACGGACGCTAGTATGTACAGAACCGGATTTGCTAGAGGCGATGTTAACAGAGGCAAACGGCGGTGATTATGTAATTTCTACGAACGTAACTGGAGATGCAGACGGTGATGGTACATTAACAAATGCAGATGCAGCACAGCTGCAGCAGTTTTTGCTTGGATATGACGTGGAAATCCAAAATTGCGATTTAGACGAAAACGATGTAGTGAATGGCATGGATTTGTCATTGCTTCGGCAAATGCTTTTGGAACAGGCGAATTTATGTGACAGTGAGGACAACTGGTTCATTTGGACAGATGAAGCGAGTGGAGGTGCTGGAACGCTGTCATACATCGAGGATGGCATATCCGTGGAAGTAGAAGATAGCGGCGCATTGGTTTATAGTGTGCAGGCACTCTATCAAAATCTTTCGTTGGAAGAAGGCGCAACTTATCAAATTTCTTTTGACTACTGTGCAACAGAAAAGTTGACTATGCAATTTAATGTAATGCAAAATTATGGCAGCTATTCGTCATACTTTTATGATACGTTAAACTATACTACAGAAACTCAGCATTATACGAATACTTTTACAATGACAGCGAGCGATAATAACATGGAAGTCGTATTTAATCTGGGTGCAACAGATATTGAACCGTATACAATTGAAATTCGAAATTTGAAGCTCATTCAGATTGCATAAATCGAACAATTTTATAGAATTAGAATTCTCCCGAATGACATTTTGTTGTTTGGGAGAATTTTCTGTAATATAGACGAAGTATAGTTTTATAATTGTGTAATTTGCACAAAATCATATTCGCTGTATTGTCATATCATACGAATCTGAAATAAATCTAAAAAAATGATTGACATTACAATTGGCGAGTGATAAAACATAAGTATAGAATTAGGGGATATTCTATAAAAATTTAAGAAAAGGGTGGCGATGTCTTATGAACATAACGGACAAGAACCAAGCCCCAAATATGTATGTCAATTGACCGGATAATGGCAGCTATGACATGATTATGGTGGATTGGTATTGCGAAACAGATGCTGTTGGAATGTATTGGGCAGTGCATGATTGGTCTGGGGGGTATGCCGGATTTCAAAACAAAAACGGAGATCATGTTCTTCTTCTTTTTCTATGGGAAGATGGAGATTCCATTCCGGAAATTGAATATGTTTCACCATGGTGTGATACAAGTGATTTTGATTTCGGAAATGAAGGAGAAGGAAAGCATATTTTTACAAATTATGCATGGGAAACTGGTAAATGGTATACGATGTGTATCGGAACGAAAACCATTTACGGAAAAACGTTCTATGCACAGTGGGTGCGTGAAGTCGATGGTGAATGGATTTTGACTTGCATTCTTAGTTTTCCAGAAGCAGATAGAAAGCTTGATAAAGGTTCTATGTTTCAAGAGGATTTCTCCTTTACGAGGTCAAATGTGCGAAAATGCAGATTGCGGAATGCATATGGACATAATGCGACTAGTGGTGCATGGAAATCTTGGGCGGAAAACACAATCACAAACAGTTATTTTCCATATGAGGAAATAACTTGGGATGATTGTGAATGGAATGTTACCTGTTACTGCAATTGGGGTTATTCTAGTTCTGGAAAATATGTTTGGATTCAATCCGGCGGAACAGTAAAGGACAATGGAAAGAGTAATCCGCCTACCAAGTATATAGTCAGTCAAAATGACGAACCGGATGATCCGCCCAACTGGGCAGCACTGACACCACGGTATATCCAAAGTTATCATGGACTGGCACAAAGCAATCCTGTTGATTTGTACATTTCCCCTGATAGTACTGGAACAAAGGTCATTCAAACAGGTACAATGTATTTGTGGAAATTTATCGACAGTGGCGATGGCTATTTTTACATTACAAACGGTACAAAGGCAATTGCGATTAGTGGCACATCCAATGGCGATGATTTGGTAATGGAGACTTATTCGGCTGGCACTAGTACGCAAAAATGGACAAAGACTGCCGGCGATGGTGCAGTTGTATATCTGTATCCAAAAAATGCTCTTACGAAAAATATGGATATTGAGAATGCATTTCTTACCTATGGAACGCCTATCCAAATATATGAGCATAATGAGAGTACGTCGCAATTCAAATGGTATTTGTTTAGTTATGTGACGCTAACAAAAATACAGAGCTATTGGAGTTCATTGTATGTCGCACCGTCTGGTACAAGTGTAATTCAAAGTGCAGACGAGTATGCATGGAATGTTGTTTATAATGATTCACAATATTTCCATATACTGACAAAAGACAATACAAAAGCAGTTGCACTGAGTGGAACTGCTAGTGGAAATAATTTGATTCTTGAAGATTACGATCCTGAATCGTCGTCACAACAGTGGTATCGAAAATATACAGATGTAACAGGTACTTATTACCTGATATCAAAAGCCACTGCTAATTTGTATATGGATATAGAGGGACCGTCTTAAAGCGAAGGTGCGGCAATACAGATTTGGAATTACACATCTGAACCAACAGGGTCTCTGCAATCAAAATGGTATCTTGAAAACACATGAGAAAAGTCAAAAAAGCTTTTTCTTTAATATCACTGGGAGGTGTTTTTATGAAAAAATTATTTCGAAAGATGATGACGGGCGTTGTAGTGATGGCTATGACAATGATGGCAATGGTTTCTGTTTTTGCAATGCCGTTGCAAACTGCTTTTGCTGAAGACATTGAGCTTCCATTGTATATTATTTTTATGGGCGATCCGGATGATCTTCCTTATGTGGCAGGTGTGGAATTTTTCGTATATGACGAAACAGATGACACAGTGATTTATGAAGGTGTTTCGGAAGAATCAACGCTTGAACTTGCTGGAATTTATGGACACTCTTATTCTGTGCAGGTAGTTTCAGTGCCTGATGGCTTTTGCGATTATATTCGGACAGTGGAGACTGACGATACAGACGGATTGGAAATAGTTGTTAGAGTGGATAAGGAAGTTGATTTTCTTGTTGATACGACAGTGGAAGGCGTAACATTTTCTATAGTTGATGAAACACTTGGCACAACACTTTACGAAGGCGTTTCAGATGGTTCAACAATAACTTTATCGGCATATTATGGGCATCTAATTATGGCATATGTAGATGAGACTACGATTCCGGATGGATATTATGTTATTTCGAATTGGGGTATGGTGATTACAGGCTTGAGCACGACTGCGACGCTGAGCTTGCCAATTAGAACCGTGACTGTTACAACAATGGAAACAACAACAGAAACAACGGCAACTACAGAAACCACTGTTTCTTATGATTCGTCAGGAACGGCTTCTACTGGTAGTACAACTCCGCCGTGGATGGCTATAACGACAACCGAAACCACAGATACAACTTCAGTAACGACAGTTGATACAACTACTTCAACTGTAACAGATGATACGACACTTCCATATAACACTACAGAAACAACAACTACAGAGACGGTTGCTTCCACGGAAAATGGGGAGGAGTTGCTGGACGACAATACCACTGTGACGACACCAGTGAGTTAATCGGGAGATGTTAATCAGAACGGTGCATTGAATTTGGCAGATGTAGTCTATATGAGTTAATATATATTGCAGGCTCTTTAGAACCATTTACCGATGAAGAGAGAATTAACACTGCAGATTGTTATCAGGATGGAACCATTGATGCGGATGATGCGCTTGTTTTGCTAGAGTTTTTGGTGCAGAAGATAGATGCTTTACCGGTTGTGCCATAACATGATAAAAAGAATGTTTGTATTCCATGAGAACGGAATCAACGACGTGATATAGAGATCGCCTATACAAGCGAATTTACTTGTATAGGCGATTTTTTATATGATTAACAAACGAAGGAAATGATTTTATACATTGAAAATAATGTCGCTGTAAGCTGGTACAGGCCACTTTTTAGAAGGTGTAATGACTTCCAGCGCATCCACAGCGGCACGCAATTCATCCATTACAGGAATAACCTCATAGCGATATGCCTTTGCTACTTCTGGAACGCAATCTTTCTTTGCAGCAGCTGCAGCGGTAATTTCTTCTAGCTTTGCAGTCGCTTCATATGCTTGCTTCGTCAAGCTGCTGACCTTTTCAGCCAAATCTTTTTCCACGCAAGCGCAGATTTCCAAGCTATTCTTGGCAGCGATAGAATCACAAAGCTCCTTCGTGTAGCTGACACAAGTTGGAATATACTTCTTCTTTGCCATATCAATCATGGTTAAAGCTTCGATATTGATGGTCTTTGCGTAATTATCCAGCAAAATTTCCACACGTGCATCTACTTCTGCCTTAGATAATACACCGAATTTTGACAACAGTGCAATGTTTTTCTCGTCAGACATATGCGATACACAGTCTACAGTAGATCTGTAATTTGGTAAACCACGCTTTTCTGCTTCTTCTACCCATTCTTGCGAATAGCCATTCCCATTGAAAATAACACGCTTGTGATTTTTGATGATAGAAACCAACAGCTTTTTCAGCTCATCGTCAAACTGTTCTGCCGGAACGCTTTCCATCTGATCAGCAATTTCTGAAAGTTCTTCTGCCACAATGCTGTTTAGCAGGTAGTTCGGGCAGCCAATGTTATCAGAGGACCCAACCATACGGAACTCAAAACGGTTTCCAGTGAAAGCAAATGGGGAAGTTCTGTTCCGGTCAGTAGAATCCTTCGGGAAATCTGGCAGCGCATCTACGCCGATTTCGAAAACCTTGGATTCACTCTTGTAGGAAGTACCAGATTCCAGCGCATCCAAAACGCCCTGCAATTCTTCACCCATGAAGATAGAAATAATTGCTGGCGGAGCTTCATTTGCACCCAGACGGTGGTCGTTGCCTGCGGAGGATGCACTGATTCGCAGTAAGTCAGTATATTCATCAATACCTTTGATGACAGCACACAAGAATGTTAAGAATTGCATATTTTCCATTGGTGTTGAACCAGGATCTAATAAGTTTTGACCGTCGTTCGTCCCCATGGACCAGTTATTATGTTTACCAGAACCATTGACGCCTGCAAATGGTTTCTCGTGGAGCAAACAAACTAAGCCGTGTTTGAGTGCAACCTTTTTCATAACTTCCATTGCCAACTCGTTTTGGTCAGTAGAAATATTTGTTGTAGAGAAAACCGGAGCCATCTCGTGTTGTGCAGGAGCAACCTCGTTATGCTTCGTAGTTGCGAATACACCCAATTTCCAAAGTGTTTCATCTAAATCAGACATGAAAGCAGCAATACGAGGTTTTAAGTTTGCAAAATACTGATCTTCCAGTTCCTGTCCTTTTGGTGGCATTGCACCGAACAGAGTACGACCAGTCATAATCAGGTCTTCTCGCTTGTCGTACATTTTCTTGTCAATCAAGAAGTATTCCTGTTCTGGACCTACAGTAGAAGTGACCTTTGTGGCAGTGGTATTGCCAAATAAGCGGAGAATACGAATTGCCTGTTGGCTTAAAGCATCCATCGAACGGAGCAATGGCGTTTTCTTATCTAATGCTTCACCGGTGTATGAAACGAAAACAGTTGGAATGTATAGAGAACCTTCTTTCACAAAGCAATAAGAAGTTGGATCCCAAGCGGTATAGCCACGAGCAGAACAAGTCTGACGTAGACCGCCGGACGGGAACGAAGAAGCATCAGGCTCACCTTTTACCAGTTCTTTTCCGGAAAAGTTCATAATAATCATGCCATTATCCGTAGGACTAATAAAAGAATCATGTTTTTCTGCAGTAGAACCGGTCATAGGTTGGAACCAGTGGGTGTAGTGGGTTGCACCGTGTTCAATTGCCCAGTCCTTGATTGCATTTGCAACTACATCGGCATAGGTGGGATCTAAAGGAGTACCCATTTTTCTCGTCTTTGTCATTGCTTTATAAACCGGCTTTGGAAGCCGTGCCTTCATGACTTCGTCATTAAAGACGTCACACGCAAAATAATCTGAAACTTTCTTTGACATGATAATAACCTCCTAAAAATAAAAAGCATCTTCATGAAACGATAAACGAACTGTACAAAAATGAAAAAATACATTTGCATATATCGTTTATGCCAACATGGAAACGCCTTTGTTTCATGTATCATTTTTTGGTCAAATCCTAATTGATAGAGAATTTTTTTCTATCTGCTACCTGTTATCATAATACAGGATTTTTCTTGATTTGTCAAGAGCTTTTTAACGAAATTTGTAATCTACTTATTTATCAAATTAAAATGCAAAATAACAAAAGAAAAAAAGAAAAAACTTTCTATTTTCGAAAAAAACAAACCATTTGAAAATTCAATTTCGTTTATACACTTTTGCGTACATTCCAATCATAGCAACAAGACTTACCATAACAATCACTATGATATAGCAGATTAAAAATTTACAGTCCAAAGAATGTCCAAATAAATTCGTCTGAAAACAAAATGTATCCTCGATGCTGTTTATAAATGCGCCTTGGTCGATACCATCGATGGTACGATCTATTTCATTTAATACGCCATGCATTAGGATATTGCGGAAGAGAATGGTAATGCCACTTCCAGGGAAAATATTGCACAAGGTTTGGATTCCAGTAGAAAATTGTGAAAGGGGAATATAAGCACCAATCAGGAAATCTACAGCAGCAGATAGAATGCCGAAAAATGCGCTGCTTGCTGAAACAGTTGAAAAAAGAAGCATGATTGGCATAAAGAGTGCTGTTGCAGAAATCGATCCGAGGAGCGTAATGCCACAAAGTTTAAATAAATTCCAGATACTGAGATATAGATTTCCTTCTAGAGAAAAGCCAAAGATTCCAACGCCTAAAATGAGTAGCGATATAAGAAAAGTAGTGAGAGTAGAGGCAGTAAAATAGGATAGGATAATTTGCCATCGTTTCATTGGCGTTGCAGAAATGTCATAGTCGATTTTTTGTTCTCTGTCTTGTACAATAGTCGTTAGTGCTGTAAAAGAAACTGTGATCAAGGTAGATCCTAGAATACCACTGAGTAAAAGTAAATTTGCCAGCATATCGACATCGTCCTGCACAATAAGAGATTCTAATCCCTGTATATTTTCTTGTATGGCGTCAACAAAGGTGTTCCGTAAGAAGAGCAGATATAAGAAGAGTATGATGACCGGCGTTAAGAGTGAAAAGAGAACAGAGGGAAGATTTTTGAAATAAATCAAAAGATTTCGTCTGGTAAGTCCCCCAAATTTTGTCATGATGTAAACTCCTTTCCGGTCAAGCACAGAAATACATCGTTCATCGAACCTTTTAAAATTTTAAAATCGGTGATGCGGCTTTTATATGTATAAATAAAATCTGTGATGTTGTCTCGAAACAGAATATTGAAATGATCTGCATCATAACGATAAGAAAAATCTCCCAAAATACGCCGATTTTCCTCTGTGTTTTTTATATACCAGACCAGACGAGAAGAGGAGTATTGATTTTTTAACGCAATCGGTGAGCCGTCTGCGATAATTTTTCCTTGGTCTAGTATCACTACGTGGTCTGCATCCTTGGTTTCCTCCATGTAGTGGGTCGTCAAAAAAATCGTCATGCCTTGTGATTTTCGCAAGTCGTCGATCCACTTCCACATAATGCTTCGTGATTTTGGGTCAAGTCCTGTTGTGGGTTCGTCGAGGAATAAAATTTTCGGCTGGTGGAGCAGTGCTCGGAGAATATCGATTCTTCTTCGTTGACCGCCAGAAAGTTTTCCATATTTTCGATTCCACAGGTTGTCTAGTTCAAATAAGTCTTCGAATTGTGTAAGTCGCTGTTGCACCTTAGACCGAGTCATACCATAATAACTGCCACGGCTTAGGAGATTCTCTCATACCGTTAGTTTTTGATCTAAGATGGAATTTTGAAAGACAATGCCAATTTTAGAACGGATTACGTCATCTTCTTTTCCGAGGGTATGTCCAAAAATAGAAACATCGCCAGAAGTTTTCTGTAAAATGATGCAGAGAATATTGATAGTTGTGGATTTTTCTGCACCATTTTCTCCAAGAAAAGCAAAAAACTCACCTTCTTGTACAGAAAAAGAAATATTGTTGACTGCTACAAGATCACGATACTGCTTCGTTAAATGATTGACTTCGATTGCTTGCATTACAAATTCTCCTAATTCAATTCTTTATTCAATTCTTTTGGACAGCAGTGTACATTAGAATTGTGTGGTGTTGCCTTAGAATGATTCATACCAAACGCTTTCTTCTAGTGGTTTGCGTTCTGTTTCATAGCGTGTTATTGGTTTTATTGCTTCTAGGTTTGCATAGCCCAAGCAGAGGATATTCACCGGCACATATTTTTCCGGAATTTGAAAGGCTTCACGTAGGACGTCTGTTTTAAAACGGCAGACCCACAATGAATTCAGTCCTTGTGCTTGAGCTTCCAGCATCATGTATGTTGTCACGATAGATGCATCGATTTCATAAATATTGTGCTGGTCAAATTTTCGCACCCAAGCGACGTCTTTTTCTGCACAGACGATGATGAATGCTTTTGCAGTGTAAGCTTCTGGCTTTACGACAGCTTCTGCCATTTTTGCGATGCCTTCCGGAGATTGTACCACCAGTAAACGCTGTGGCTGATTGTTACATCCGGTTGGTGCAATGCGTCCTGCCTCTAAGATTGCCTGTAGTTTTTCTGGTTCTACTGACTTATTTTGATAAGAGCGAACAGAATTACGTGTTTTTGCAAATGTTAAAAAATCCATGGCTTATACCATTCCTTTCAAGTATAATATATATTATTATAGCATAGTTGAAATTAAAATGCAACTGGATTTTTGCAGTTAACATGAAGCAACAGCTAAATTAACATTCCAATATATAGCAATTTTAAATTTATCATAGATTTAACATTGGTGCGATAAAACACTTTACAAACGGCTGATATAATAAATTTAAGGCAATAGAATAAATCTAATACAACGATTGCCGAAAAATAAAAGGGTGGCAAATGGCAAACCCTGAGAAAAGGAATGGTGTATTATGAAAAGAGCAAAAATTCGTTTTTCTGCAATGGCAGCAGCACTTAGCGTATTAGGTATGAGTCTAACCGGCTGTGGCAGTGGTGCATCTGGTACGATTTCCGTAATCACTCGAGAAGATGGCTCTGGTACAAGAGGTGCTTTCATCGAATTATGTGGGATTGAAGAGGATGACACTGACAATACGATTTCCACTGCAGAAGTTACCAACAGTACGGCAGTTATGCTAACAACAGTTGCAGGCAATACGGATGCAATTGGTTATGTTTCGATGGGTTCTCTGGATGATTCTGTCAAGGCGGTAAATATCGAGGGCGTATAGACAACGACGGAAAATGTAGAAAATGGTACTTATGCGATTTCTCGTCCGTTTAATTTGGTGACCACGGAGAGTGGTTTGACCAACGAAGCGGCACAGGATTTCTTTAATTATATTATGAGTGCCGATGCTGCAGAGGTTATTTCCGAAGAGGGCTATATTCCGGTTGGTACAGAGAGTTATACCTGTAATGGTGCAAGCAGCAGCGTAGTTGTCGCAGGATCTTCTTCGGTTACACCAGTTATGACAAAGCTGAAAGAGGCGCATGCAGAAGTCAATGCTAATGTCACGGTGGATATTCAGCAAAATGACTCCACTACAGGTGTAACCTCGACGCAAGAAGGTGTCTGTGATATTGGCATGGCATCTCGTGAACTGAAAGAGAGCGAAACTGGCGTGACCAGTACGGTTTTAGCAATGGACGGTATTGCTGTAATTGTCAATACAGAAAATGAAATTGATGAGCTGACTATTGATCAGATACGACAGATTTATATTGGTGAAATTACAGAGTGGGACGGCTTAACAAGTGAATAATCGAGGTTGATACGGGATGCGTAAATATAAAGAATCCATCATGAGAATTGTGTTTCTCATTGCTGCTTGTATTTCTATTGTTGCGGTTGTTGTGATATGTTTGTTCCTGTTTGCAAATGGCTTTCCAGCAATTGCAGAGATTGGACCGCTCAATTTTTTAGGTGGTCTCGTATGGAAACCAGGCGAAGGAGAATATGGAATTTTACCTATGATTGTGGCGAGTATTTATTCCACGGGAATCGCCATTATTATCGGTGTACCCATTGGATTGCTGTGTGCTGTATTTATGGCACGGTTTTGTCCGAAAAAGCTGCACAAAATTTTGAAACCGGCGATTTCACTATTGGCAGGCATTCCATCAATTGTATATGGCTTTTTTGGACTTGTTGTGCTCGTACCATTGATGCAGAATATTTTCGGTGGCAGCGGAAAAAGCGTGTTAACTGCTGGTATTTTACTTGGTATTATGATTTTGCCGACCATTATTGAACTGTCCGAATCTTCAATTCGTGCGGTATCTGAAAGTTATTATGAAGGTTCTCTCGCACTGGGTGCAACCCATGAACGCAGCGTGTACCGTGCTGTATTGCCAGCAGCAAAATCCGGCATCATGGCAGCAATTATTCTAGGAATTGGGCGTGCAATTGGAGAGACTATGGCGATTGTGATGATTGCAGGAAATCAAGCGGTGATGCCTTCAAGCCTATTGTCTGGTGTCCGTACGATGACAGCAAATATTGTTATGGAAATGGGTTATGCGACTGACTTGCATCGAGAAGCACTGATTGCGACAGGATGTGTGCTGTTTGTCTTTATCCTGATTATCAATGTGTGCTTTTCACTGGTGAGAAAGAAGGAAGATTAATGCGCAAAGAAAAATTAGATGCAGTAGAAGTAGTCGGCATCAATACACAGACATTTCGACAAAAAATGGAGGTATATAAAAATCACCCCGGCTCTTTGGTCATGCTGATTTTAACACTTTTGGCTGCGATTATTACAGTGGGTGTGTTGTTATCCTTGATTATTTATATTTTGGTAAAGGGTATTCCGAACATTCGATTGTCGATGTTTTCGTGGCACTATACTACGGAGAACAACTCTATGATGCCGTTTCTGATTAACACAGTTTTGATGACACTGTTGACACTAATAATTGCTGTGCCGGTGGGCGTATGTTCAGCGATTTATCTGGTAGAGTATGCGAATAAGGGCAGCAAATTTCAAATGATGCTAGTCAAGGTTATGCGAATGACAACAGAAACGCTACAGGGGATTCCTTCGATTATCTATGGACTATTTGGATTTTTGGCATTTGTGATTACTTGTGGATTTAGTTATTCGCTGCTAGGTGGCGCAATTACCATGGCGTTGATGGTTTTACCGTTGATTATGCGATCCACGGAGGAAGCACTGTTAAGTGTGCCTGATTCGTTCCGAGAGGGTAGCTTTGGACTTGGCGCAGGAAGATTGCGAACAGTCTTTCGGGTAGTACTTCCTAGTGCAGTTCCTGGTATTTTATCTGGCGTCATTCTGGAGATCGGACGTATTGTCGGTGAAACGGCAGCATTGATGTACACTGCCGACACATCGACAGATGTTTGCACCGGTTTCTTGAAACCTTGTCGTACCTTAGCGGTACATATGTACCAGTTGCTTTGTGAGGGCAAATATATGGATGCAGCTTATGCTACGGCGGTAGTTTTGTTAATACTGGTCATTCTCATTAACGCCCTGTCGAGTTCTGTGGCAAAGAAGCTTACATGAAAATAAAAGAGGAATCAATATGAATAAATTTGAAATTCATGACATGGATTTATATTACGGTTCGTTCCATGCATTGAAGAATGTTCAGTTGGATTTACCAGAGCATGAGGTTAGTGCTTTTATTGGCCCGTCTGGCTGTGGAAAATCGACTTTGTTAAAATCTTTGAATCGCATGAATGATTTGGTAGAAGGTTGTCGTATCACTGGAGATATTCGTTTGGATGGCGAAGATATTTATGGTGACATGGATGTCAATCTCTTGCGGAAACGTGTGGGTATGGTTTTTCAAAAGGCAAATTCGTTTCCTATGAGCATTTACGACAACATTGCTTATGGACCTCGTACTCATGGTGTGCATGGAAAAGCAAAGCTCGATGAGATTGTGGAACAATCTTTGCGGGATGCAGCTATTTGGGACGAAGTAAAAGATCGCTTGCATAAGAGTGCATTGGGAATGTCTGGCGGACAGCAGCAGAGACTTTGTATTGCAAGAGCCTTAGCAGTACATCCAGAGGTACTTTTGATGGACGAACCTACTTCTGCGTTAGACCCAATTTCAACTTCTAAGGTAGAAGACCTTGTAATTTCTTTGAAAAAGGAGTATACTATAGTTATCGTAACACACAATATGCAGCAAGCTGTCCGTGTGTCTGACCGTACTGCCTTTTTCTATTGGGTGAGGTAATTGAGTATGCAGAAACAGATGAATTGTTTTCGAAGCCGCAAGACAAGTGGACGAAGGAATATATCTCAGGGAGGTTCGGATAATGAGAGATCTATATGAAGCACAGCTTGCTACATTAAAAAACGATATGATTCGCATGGGTGCGCTTTGCGAAGAGGCGATTAGTGCGGCAATACAGGGACTTTTGGAGAACGACCCGGGTTCTGCCAAAAGAGTTTCTGATATTGAATCGGAAATCGACGACTTTGAACGAGACATTGAGCGACTTTGTATGAGGTTGCTCTTGAAACAGCAACCGGTAGCAACCGATTTGAGGACTGTTTCTTCAGCGTTGTGTATGATTTCAGATTTGGAGCGAATTGGTGATCAGGCTTTTGATATTGCAGATATTACGAAGAATCAATCAGAACATAAGGATTTTGCCAGTAAGGTGCATATCAAGGAGATGGCAAACGCAGTTATTGTGATGGTGACGGATAGCGTGGATTCTTACGTAAAGCTGGATCAGAAATTGGAGGAGAAAGTTGCGACAGAGGATGACAATATTGATGCACTTTTTTTGAAGATATTCCATGAAATTGCTGCACTTATCGAGTCCGGCGATAGTGGTGCAGAACAGGCACTGGATCTGCTAATGATTGCAAAGTATCTGGAGCGCATCGGTGACCATGCAGTCAATGTTTCTGAATGGGTGATTTATGCCATTACTGGTGAACACGTGAAAAAATAATCTGATTTGAAAGTAAAAGTAGAGAAAACGTGGAAAATTTTTCCTTAGATGAAAAAAACAAGAAATCGGGGATTTTTACCGTTCTTGCTTTTTGTTTGTAAACAGGGTGGCATTACTTTTCCCTATATTCCAAAACGAATGAGGAGCGATATGGTATGATTTATTTTGTAGAAGACGACGATAATATTCGGGAACTGGTGATTTATACATTGTGTAACACCGGAATGGATGCCAAGGGATTTGCTTTGCCGTCCGCATTTTTGAATGCGATGCACGAACACTTGCCGGACTTGATTCTTTTGGATTTGATGTTGCCGGAGGAGGGCGGATTAGAAATCCTCAAGAAAGTACGGCGTGACAGTAAGACCAAGTCCTTACCAGTTATGATTTTAACTGCAAAGGGTACAGAATACGATCAGGTAGTTGGGCTAGACAGTGGTGCAGATGATTATATTACAAAACCGTTTGGCATGATGGCGTTGGTGGCAAGAGTCAAGGCGGTATTGCGTCGAACGGAAAAGAACAATGGGATGGAAAAAGTGCTGATATTTGGAGAGCTGGAAGTCAATCCGATTCGACATACTGTTTTTGCGGCTGGAGAACCAGTGAGCCTCACATTAAAGGAATTTGAACTGCTCTGTTTACTTTTGGAAAATCCTGGAATTGTCTTTACTCGTGATCAACTGCTTAATCAGATTTGGGGTTATTCTTTTGACGGGGAAAGTCGGACAGTAGATGTTCATGTGTGGCATTTACGGCAGAAGTTGGGAGAATGTGGAAAGTGTATTGAAACCGTACGAGGTATTGGTTATCGGGCAGGAGATGGGAATCTATGACCAAACGAATTTTTCTTTCGACGATTAAGGTAGTGTTATTGGCACTATTATTGAGCTTGGGATTAATAATAGGAGTATTGTACGAACATTTTCAAGATTTGCGCTTAGACGAACTGAAAGCGGCGACAGCTTTTGTATCTGAGGGAATGAATGAAAGTGGTATGGATTATTTGGAACATTTGGAGGGGGATAATTATCGAATTACATGGGTAGGTGAAGACGGAACTGTACTTTTTGATAATGAATATAATAGCGACGAGATGGAAAATCATGCAGACCGAGAGGAAATAAAAGAGGCGATGGAAAATAGCTCTGGTATTAGCGTGCGACGTTCTTCTACGCTTTCAGAAAATACGCTTTACTATGCGATTCGACAAGCAGATGGGACTGTTTTGCGTATGGCGACGGCACAAAGTTCCGTTTTGCTTTTGGTGGGAGGAATGCTGACACCGTTTTGTTTTATTTTACTGGCAACTTGTATTTTTGCCGGATTACTCTCTTACCGTGTTTCAAAAAAGATTGTCAAGCCGCTTAGTGAGATTGATTTACGTCATCCGGAACAGGTAGAAACCTATGACGAATTATCGCCATTTTTGCAGCGAATTGTGGCACAAAATCGTGAAATTAATTTGAAAATTGAGGAGATTCAAAAGCAGCAACACGAATTTTCTATGATTACCGAGAACATGAGTGAGGGATTGTTTGTTATTGACCATAACTATCAGATTTTGTCGTACAACAAGAGTACTATGAAAATTTTTTCCATGATACCAGATTTTACGTATCAGAGTTTGTTATCTGTCAATCGCAGTGAAAATTTTCGCAATGTAGTAGATAGCGCATTGCAAGGACGGCATACACAGCAAAATTTAGAATTAAATGGGCGTGTTTATCAGATTATTGCCAGCGCAGTACATGATGAGAATGTGCAGGAGGATTTGGTGGGTGCAGTGATATTGGTGCTGGATATTACAGAAAAAGAAGAACAGGAACGTTATCGCCGAGAATTTACTGCAAATGTTTCTCACGAACTGAAAACCCCCTTGACTTCTATTTCTGGTATTGCAGAAATTATACGAGGTGGTATCGTAAGACAAGAAGATATTCCACATTTTGCGGGGAAGATTTATGAAGAATCTCAGCGTTTAATCACACTGATTGGAGATATTATCAAGTTGTCGCAATTAGACGAAAACGAGGTTACATTAGACCGAGAACAAGTGGATTTATTAGAGGTATCACGCAATGTAGTGAAGCAATTGACGCCTATTGCACACAAGAATGGAATCACGCTTGCTGTTAAGGGCAGTCATGGCACAGTTTTTGGAATTCGACAAGTGCTTATGGAAATGATATATAATTTATGTGAAAATGCAATAAAATACAACAAGAAGGACGGTTATGTATGGATTTCTGTTCAAAAAGAAGAACAAAAAATAGTCGTATCGATTAGCGATTCAGGTATTGGTATACCGGCTTCGGCACAGGCTCGTGTTTTTGAGCGGTTTTATCGTGTAGACAAGAGCCATTCGAAAGCTGTTAGTGGAACTGGTTTGGGATTATCCATTGTCAAGCATGGTGCAGCATTACATCATGCAGAAGTTGAATTAGAAAGTGAAGAAGGAGAGGGGACAACGATTACACTGACATTTCCGATATAATGAAAATAAAAAAGCTTTGACGAGTAAAGTCGTCAAAGCTTTTTTTATTATTTTAGTTTTTCTCGTTCTGACTGCAATTCATAGGACAACTGTGCTACACGCCAATGGATATTGGTAGACGTCAAAACGGCTTTGTAGATCGATTGTAAGCCGGCACATCGTAGCGACGTTAAAAGCTTGTCAATATGCGAGTCTTTGCAATTGCATAATAATAGAATACCGGCGTCAGGGATGTCTGCTGATTCTGGAGCATCTAGCGTAGAATGTGAAAATTTGCTTGTTTGCTGAAAACCGGAAAGTATACCGAGTGTTTGATTTTCATCAAAATTAGTAATTTCTGTAAACCGCAATCGTAGTTTTTGCGCTGTCTTTGCAATAAAAGCGATTTCATTATCTGAGCGTTTGCCGGGGAATAGTAATATTTTTTCCATTGTTTTTTCCTTTAAAGATTTGTTGACATTACTTCACCAATTAACCAATCATATAATAGAAACGGCTTGCAGAGGAAGTTGTGTCTGTTTCGTAAATTAGTGTGTCTGTTTCACCGATTAGACAAAGGAGTATGAAAAGTGCTGAGCAAATAATACCAATAATGGAACAAATGATACCGGCAATAGCAAAAGAACGGCTGTTTTTGGAAATCTTATTCGTATCTCCTGTTGGATAAGGCATTGTTGGTTGTTCTCTAAGTACAACAATACCGAGAATCAATCCAATGATGCCCACGATTATGCCGATGCCGCAGAAGCAACACGTAGGAATGGAAACAATGCCCAATACCATAGAAGCGATACTCTTTCCACTGGTTGGTGCTTAGTCTGGTTGTTGTGGATAAGGAACAGAACTGTATCCGCTGGAATAGGGGTTGTTATATGAATTCTCATAGGTCGGTGGCATTTGCTGCTCAAAATTGTTATTTGGTGGAATACTGTTTTGTACGTAAGGATTTTCATTATGTGAATTTTCATCGCCTGCATCATAGTCATAGGAATTTGGTGGTACCTGAGACTGCTGCGAGAGCGGCTGAGAATTGACTGGATTTGACTGCGTTTTAGGTATTCCTGATGAATCACTTGTCTGAGATTCAAATGCAGTGTTGTCTATTTCCGATTGGACATATGAATAAGGTGCATCTGGTTGCGGTTCTTCAAAGTGTTGTATTGCAGTAACATCTGCACCACAGTTGGAGCAAAACTTGGTATTATCTTGCAGCATTTCGCCACAAATTTCGCATTTTTTCATGTCAAATGTTCCTTTCATCGATGACTTTCGAGATGATTTTCATATTTATCATATCATAAAAAATTGGATTTGTCAATTCTGTTTTTCGCCTATTTTCCTTTTTAAAATGCGGACATCGCTGCCTACAAAGTGATGTACTGTGTAAGTAGAAAAAATGCGAGAAGTAATGCGCTCTTCATAAAGATGAGAAATATCGTTAAAATCGAAGTTAGAGCTGATAATGGTTGGCTTGTGGCGGTTCATGCGTGTGTTAATGATATTATAGATCGTAGACTGATAAAATTGAGAGTGAAATTCCGTTCCCAAATCATCTAAAATGAGTAAGTCGCAGGATAGAAGCAATTCTAATGTATCGGTTTCATTATGATCCTTGCCGAAGTGCTCCTTCTCTACATGTCGTAAAAAATTGATGACAGAATCGTATAAGACGTGAAAGCCTTTTTGTAGAACCTCGTTGGCGATGGCTAAAGATAAATGTGTTTTTCCAAGCCCTGTTTTTCCGTAGAAGAGAATACTTGGGGAAGAAAGGGAAAAATTATGCGCATATTCTTTACAGTAAAGGTAAATAGATTCCATAGCACGATAACAACTTTTTCCACTTTCTGTCTGGATTCCTTGATAATAATTTAGTGAAAAAGAGGAAAAGTCGCTAGTCAGAAATTGTACGCTTTTGTTTAACTCTTCTGTTGCTAGCTTAGCACATAAATTTGTCAGGCAGCTGCAATAAGCGTTATTAGAATAACCGGTGTCTTGGCATTTTTCACAAGTATAATGAATTTTCAGATAATCAGTAGGATATCCATTTTGCACCAAGAGCTGTTGTACCATTTCTTGCGCTTGTTCATTTCGTTGTTGTAGTGATGCGACTTTTTTTTCTACATTTACGCCATTTTGAATCATTTGAAATAACTCTCGACTCGTACGGAATAGTTGACGGTTAATTTCAACAATTTCTGGGATTCTATCTTCGATTTCTTGAATGCGTTCTTGTTGATCGTTTTGCGCAGTGCAGCGTCGATTGGAAATGATTTGCATAGCACGTTCTAGATGCGTTTCATTCATAGTCGTCTCTCCTTATTTCAATTATTCATCAATATTGTAGATGAACGAGCGATAATCGTCTGCGTGTTCACTTTCTGGAATGACTTGTTTGTCACTGTACCGTTTCGATTTGGAGACAGCGTTAGCATGACTTACTGGCGGTTGGTCTTTGGTATCTACATCTTCTCGAGTCTGATAACCGGCTTGTACCCAACGTGTTAAAATTTTATTCAAATATTCAAAGGATAGCTTGTTGTTTTCGGTGCCTTCCAACGTTTTTTCGTAAGCGTATGTGATTAGCTCCATTGGAATATTTTGATCTTGCCATTGGTTGATATAATCTTGCTGTTTCGGAGTTGGACGACGCTGCATTTCAAAAAGTTTTTGAATTTTTCCGGTAAAACTGCATCGATGTTCCATATCGTTAATTGCTTCTGTCACTTGAGATAGTGTTTGCAAGCCGTCATTCCACCAAGCAATGATGATAGATTCTGCATAAGACACGCTGCACTTATCAATAGATTTACAATAGAGCAGTACAGTTAAAATAATATCGCTGCCGATATTATAATAGTCGTGCATCCAAATTAAAGCTTTCTGCTCTACGTGTCGCAGAGGACGCCCCATTTGTTGTTCTGACATACGGAAGAGATTTTTTAAATCCTCTGATTTCTCTAGCGCAGCGGCGATTTCTATAGGGGACAGTTCCCCATTTTTTGCACTGGAAAGGGGCGTGGCATATTCCTTTTTTGAAATATGTGTCTTTTTTTCATTAGATTCTGTTGATTTTGAAGGAATCTCCTCAGCTTTTGCAGTAGATGATGTGTTTAATGGCGGAGCGTACTCCTGGTCATTTGCAGGATTGTGATCCGGCTGCGGTTTGTCATCAACTGGATGTTGTTCTGCTTGATTCTTGTAGACAACAGATACGGGTGCAAAAAGATCTGTCTGCTGCCAAAATAAGACAGATTCTTCTGCTAGTTCTGTTGGAATTGAAAGTGCTCGTGCAACTGTTTCTGTTTGAAGTGGCTCACCGCTGTGGCGAAGTAAGTAGAGCAAAACTTTTAATTGAGAAGGTGTTGCCAGTTTTAAATATTGGTCTACAACAATATTAGGTACGCCAAACATCTGCCCAAAACCAGAGTTATGTATCGTAAGATCCACGAATATGCCTCCTTCAAAAATTTTTTGAAAAAATTTGAAAAAAGTACTTGACAAACGAAAAAGAATGTGCTATAATATATATTGTTAGTTGTCGATGTGTCGGAATTGGCAGACGAGACAGACTCAAAATCTGTTGCAGGCAACTGCGTGTGGGTTCAAGTCCCACCATCGGCACCAAGCGTTTAGTGATTTTACTGGACGCTTTTTCTATTGCATCATAACATAGTTAAAATAATACTTATGTGATACAACGAGTAAAAATGCAATGAGATAAAAAAACACCTGTGCCACAACATACAGCACAGGCGTCATTTACACGTTTATCTATAAAATGGCGTGCCCAGAGGGATTCGAACCCCCGACCTACTGGTTCGTAGCCAATCACTCTATCCAGCTGAGCTATGGGCACATAAAAAATAATAGGGAAAACAGTGTATTATTGCGATTTCATCAAAAAAATCGACTGATTTAAAAATGCATTGTGTAAGAAATCGCCTGATTGTCTCACAACGTTTATTATTATAGCATAAAGAAAATCATTTGTCAAGCCTTTTTTGCAATTTTTTTTGAAAAATTTTTTCGAGATATATTCGAGGCGTAATTTTGTATAAATTTGAGAGAGATTGATTTTGATCTTGACCTTTTCAAAGAAGTATGTTATAATACATAATATGTAATCGTAGTATATCTTGTCACTGAAAGGGCAAACTGTTCTTATATCATATGTAATTTTTATTATAAAAGGAACAGAAAATATTATGTCGAAACAAGAGAAAAAATCTACGAAATCTGAAACCTCTGAGCAGTTGGATCAAGCACAAATGGTAGAGGAAACCGGTCAAGTACGTTCGCAAAATGCGAAGCATTTGATTCATTGCTTGACTGTGATTGGTCAAATCGAGGGGCATACTATCTTGCTGGAAGACACCAAAACAACGAAATATGAGCATATTTTACCGGCACTGATTGCTATTGAGCAGGACAGAAGCATAGAAGGCTTGTTGATTCTATTGAACACCATGGGTGGTGATGTGGAAGCGGGTCTCGCAATTGCTGAAATGATTGACGGTATGGAGACGCCTACGGTATCATTGGTTTTAGGCGATAGGCATTCCATTGGTATTCCATTGGCAGTCAGTGCAGATACTTCGATGATTGTTCCTTCGGCATCTATGACGCTTCATCCAGTGCGTACGAATGGCATGGTTTTAAGTGTACCGCAGACAATGGTGTATCTTTCTAAAATTCAAGACCGTGTCAATGATTTTATTTTGCACAATAGCCGTATTTCAGAGAAACAATTGGATCAAATGATGCGTAATACGTAAGAAATGACAACGGATATGGGAACTGTGCTTTCCGGAAAAGAAGCAGTTTCCTGTGGACTTATCGATCGACTTGGAAATATTCACGATGCAGTGGAAGAATTATACCATTTGATTGAAACAAAGCCACTTCGTTATACCGAATCCGAAACGTAGTGGGAGAGTATAGATACAGAATTATTTCAAAAGAAAGGGGTGCCGTTTTGGCACAAAAAGGGAAAAATACAAAAAGCAAAGCCTCTTCTACGCAAAAAGGCGGTGCTTTAAAAAAGACGAATACAGAAACGGACAAGGCGTTAGAAAAGCTGAAGCATCGGCAGGAGGGAAACACCAAATTTCAGTCAGTATTATTGTTTACAGCGGCAATTTTGTTTTTTCTACTCGCTTTTATTCAAGGTAGTGCAGGTTGGTATTGTTTACACCAATTTGTAAGAGGTGTGTTTGGCTTTTCAATTGTTATCGTTCCAATTATATTATTGTGGACGGCGTATTGCACAGAACGACATACACGTATGACGCTCTCAAAGCGATTGACTTTCGGCTTTTTGCTGACCGTTTTAGTTAGCAGTTTTATTCAGATAATTTTTGTTGGTGATATTGCAAAAAAAGGCTTCTTTCGTGCAATCGTCTACTTATATAAAACAGCAGCAAAGAATGCGTTCCAATGTGGCGGTGTAATTAGTGCTGTTTTGGCGTACCCATTAATAAAAATTTTAGGTAAAACTGGTGCGAGAATTATCATTATCGTGCTACTATTTGTAGCGGTTATGTGGATGTTAGATTTGAGTATGCAACAGCTGTTCACTGGAATTTTCTTCCCATTCCGAAAATTACGAGATATTTGGCGAAATGAGCCGTCGGATGCAGAAGCGACATTACCGGAAGAAACAATGCCGGAGGAGAAACGCCCGAGATTTCAAACGCTAAAAAAGTTTGCAGACTGGTTATTAGGTACGGAGATGGACGAAGAAACTTGGGAATCGGAAGAAACAGTGGCGGATCAATCGACAGAACCGGCAGATGTTACGGAGTTTGATGATTTGATTCATGATTATCAATCGAATTCACCGGAATATGGAAATGATTTTTTGGGATATGATATGAACGTAGATGTACCGTTGTTTCCAGAGGAAATTCCATCAACGGAAACATCTGTTCCAGCTGTGAAGCCGGTAGAAAGAGTACCGGAGCCACCTGCAATCCCTTATCAAATTCCACCGTTAGATTTTCTTCAGCCAGGTGTCAGTCGTGCGAAAGATCAAGCTGCGGAACAAGAATTGAAGGATAATGCCAATATTTTGGTGGATACATTGAATAGCTTTGGCGTAACCGTTCGGATTACGGGAATTTCTCGAGGTCCATCGGTGACACGCTATGAAATTCAACCGGCGGCTGGTGTCAAGGTATCCAAAATCACCGGTCTTGCCGACGATATCGCACTATCCTTGGCGGCACAAGGCGTTCGAATTGAGGCACCGGTACCGGGAAAACCGGTGATTGGTATTGAGGTTCCCAATAGCCATAAAGATACCGTTTCATTACGGGAAATTCTAGAAAGTGATAGTTTTCAAAAGTCGAAGAGTAAATTGACTTTTTGTGTTGGACGAGACATTGCTGGAAATACAATTGTGGGAGACATTGCAAAGTTGCCGCACATGATTATCGCCGGTGCAACGGGATCTGGAAAATCAGTTTGCACCAACTCGATTATTATGAGTTTGCTCTATCATGCTGCACCGGATGAGGTAAAATTAATCTTGATCGACCCCAAAATTGTTGAATTTACGGTCTATGAGGGAATTCCACATCTGCTGATACCAGTGGTTACAGACCCAAAGCAAGCAGCTGGAGCGTTAAATTGGGCAGTACAGGAAATGCAGCGACGGTATAATTTATTTGCTGAAAACAGCGTTCGTGACTTAGAAGATTATAATGCATTGGTATCTCAACCGGATAGCAGTTTAGAACTGATGCCACAAATTGTTGTAATTATTGATGAGCTGGCTGATTTGATGATGACGACCTCGAAAGAAGTAGAGGATGCAATCTGTCGTCTGGCGCAAAAGGCGAGAGCTGCCGGAATGCATTTGATTATCGCAACCCAGCGACCTACTACGGATATTATCACTGGTTTGATTAAAGCAAATATTCCCAGTCGTATTGCACTATCGGTTATGTCTCAAGTGGATTCCAGAACAATTCTAGACAGTGGTGGTGCTGAAAAGCTGCTCGGTCATGGTGATATGCTGTATTTACCAAATGGAAAAATTAAGCCAATTCGTGTACAGGGTTGTTTTACATCGACAAAAGAAATCGAAAAAGCAGTTGATTTTATCAAGGAACAGAGTCAGACACAGTATAATAATGAAGTTATGGAACAGGTAGAGCAAAATATTCCTATCATCAAGGCGGAACAAAAAGAGCAGAAGGCGACAGCAGATTCCACGCAGCCGGAGCCGGGCAGCGATGAGGAAGTTTTAGAGCGTGCTATCGAATTTGTTGTTGAAGCTGGACAGGCATCTACGTCTTCGCTGCAGCGGCGTTTGAAGCTGGGTTATGCCCGTGCTGCGAGAATGATGGACGAATTGGAGCAGCTAGGTATTATTGGTCCGTATGAGGGCGCAAAACCACGAAAAGTCTTGATGACAAAAGAACAATTGGCAGAACGAAAACTTCGTAGATTGCCATAAAGGCTATAACTATATAGGGGGCGAGTAAATGAAAAGACAGCACATTTGCAAGATTATGACATCATTGTTGCTCGTATGCAGCATGACGCTGTTTTCAGGATGCGCTATGGATGACGCAGAAAATTGGCTGACTGATGCCATTCGTCAAGCTTTTGGTGGCGGTGACAACGATAACGAAGGTACAAGCTGTACAGTTTATTTTCTCGATGTGGGACAAGGCGACAGTACGTTGATTATAACGGACAGCGCATCCATTTTAATTGACGCTGGAGAGCAAAGCGCAGGTGATGATGTCTTGGCGGATTTACAGCAATATGGCGTAGAAACGTTGGATTGGATTATTTGCACCCATCCACATGCAGATCACATTGGTGGTTTTTCGATATTGTTGGATTATGCGGCAGATTATTCGGATTTGACCATTGAAAATGCAATGATGCCAGACTTGCCGGATAGCATGATTCCTACGACACAGACGTATGAAAATTTTTTAGATGGAATTGAAAAAAATGATATTTCCATTACTACAGCAGAGGAAATGACGTTGGATTTAGGTAGTGCATCTTTGCAAATTATTCCATCTCCAGGTACAGATTATAGTTCACTGAACGATTACTCCATTTGTGCTTATTTGACTTGCGGTGAAACAAGCTTTTTCTTTACGGGTGATGCTTCTGAACCGGAAGAAACGGACTTATTAGAAGCTGGACAGGTACAATCGGTGGATGTGTTAAAGGTAGGACATCATGGCAGCAAGGAGTCATCAACAGAAGCTTTTTTGGGTGCAATGCAACCGTCTTATGCGGTAATTTCTTGTGAAGCCGACAACTCTTATGGACATCCAACAAGCGAAGCATTAGAGCGATTGGAAGTTTACTGCGGTACGCAAATTTGGAGAACCGACAAAGATGGCACGGTAGAAATCACATCTGATGGAGAAACACTGACTGTGACTACAGAGAAAGGATAAACGATGGTTGTTTTAGAACGCTTTGAGGGCGATATAGCAGTTTTAGAGACGGACAGTGGAATGCAGGATATTTCACGAAAAGAACTTCCCTTGGAAGTAAAAGAAGGGGACGTTTTAGTACTGACGAGTCGTGGGTATTGCGTAGATAACAATGCAACGCAGGCGAGACGAGCAAAGCTGCTCGCAAGGACAAGAAAACTTAAGAAAAAATAAAACGAGTTAGAGCTTGGATAAAAACAAGCGGAAAGGAATTATGGATATTGACCATTTATGTATCGGTGGAGGACCGGCAGGAATCTTTGCTGCATTGACAGCCGCCGATGTTGGAAAACACTGTGCGATTTTAGAAGCAAACGAACAGCTGGGACGGAAATTGCGTATTACTGGAAAAGGACGCTGCAATTTGACGAACAATTGCGATCGGGATACTTTTTTTACAAATATTCCCGGAAACGGGAAGTTTCTCTATAGTGCATTTTCTCGATGCACACCACAGAATGTAATGGATTTTTTTGAATCACATAGAGTGCCTTTGAAAACAGAAAGAGGAAATCGAGTGTTTCCAATGTCTGATCGTGCGGAAGATATTGTTGTGACACTGCAAAAGTGTGTGCGAAAAGCTGGTATTCCAGTTATTCGAGGCAGAGCAAAGTCTTTGATAATCGAGGATGGTTGCTGTGTAGGGATACGCCTTACAGACGGTGGAGAAGTACGAGCTGGGACAACGCTGATTGCGACTGGCGGCTTGTCTTATCCCAAGACGGGCTCTTGTGGAGACGGTTACCGTTTTGCGATGCAAGCCGGACACACAATTGTTTCACCGCAGCCATCCCTTGTACCTTTAGTGACAAAGGAGACATGGTGTCGTGATGCTATAGGACTTTCTCTACGGAACGTGACGCTGCGGCTTTATTTCGGAGAGAAGTGTATATTTGAAGAATTGGGTGAAATGCTGTTTACCCATTTTGGCGTATCTGGACCGCTGGTACTTAGTGCCAGTGCATATATGCGAAAGGGTGACCCAATGCAATATCACTTAGAAATTGATTTGAAACCGGGATTGCATTCGGAAAAATTGGATCGGCGAATACAGCGGGACTTGCGGGAAAATCAGAACCGAGATATTGGAAATGTTTTGCGGAAGCTGTTGCCGGCGAGGCTGATTTTGCCAGTGTTGCGAGAATGTCAAATTGCACCGGATACCAAAGCTAACAGTGTTACTCGTGTACAGCGACAGCATCTAGGCGATTTTCTGAAAGCTGTTCCCCTGCATATTCGTGGGTTTCGTCCTATCGATGAAGCAATTGTCACACGAGGCGGTGTATCAGTTCAAGAAATTAATGCCAAAACTATGGAATCCAAACAGTGTAAAAATCTCTATTTTGCAGGTGAGGTTTTGGATGTGGACGGTTTCACCGGTGGCTTTAATTTACAAATTGCTTTTTCTACCGGTTACAGTGCTGGCATTGGAATGGCAGGAATACTCTGATACCGTAGTCGGAAATGATTAAAAATATGATGACTAATACATAAAGGAGTAGAAACAGCCTTATGAAAACACTAAAAATCGCCATTGATGGTCCTGCGGGAGCGGGAAAAAGTAGTATTGCCAAAGAAGTGGCATCTGAACTCGGTTTTATTTACGTAGATACTGGTGCACTTTATCGGACAGTGGCATTATATGCCGGTCGATTTGACAATCGGGAGTCTTTTTTGCGAAAGCTAAAACATTGTGACGTAGAATTGAAATATCTAGGTGGTACACAGCGTGTATTTTTAGATGGAGAAGACGTGACGGATGAAATTCGTACGTCGGAAATTTCGATGCGTTCTTCAGAAATTTCAGCATTGCCGGAGGTACGGGCGTATTTGTCGGAAAAGCAACGGGAAATTGCTCGAGAAAATAATGTTATTATGGATGGCAGAGATATTGGAACAGTGGTTTTGCCGGATGCCGACTTGAAAGTTTATTTGACCGCCTCTGTGGAGGAGCGTGCTAGTCGAAGATACTTGGAACTGGAAGGCAAACAGGATGCCCCAACGTATGAGCAAATCTTAGAGGATATTCGTCAGCGAGATTATCAGGACACACATCGAAAAGTATCACCTTTGAAACAGGCAAAGGATGCGGTATTGCTGGATACAACAACCATGGGTTTCCACGAAGTGTACAAAGCTCTGGAGGATTTGATCAAGGAACGGCTAGAGTTGGAATAACTTGACAGGAGACGGATACAATGAAATACAATTTTAGCTATTATATTGTAGCTTTTTTCTATCGTTTGGCGTATTATTTGGTGCGTTTTTTATTTTTCTTTTATTATCGTATTTCTTTTGAAGAACGAGAAAATGCACCAAAAGGAACTGCTGCAATTTATGCATCAAATCACCGTAGTTATTTAGACCCTGTGTTAGTAGCAATGGCACATCCCAAGCCGTTTAACTATATAGCAAAAGAGTACTTGTTTCGTGTGCCAGTGTTTGGATCGTTTATTCGGTTTATGGGTGCCTTTCCGCTTTCTGATGAGAAAAAGAAAGATTATAATATGTTAGAAGAAGCGGAAAGACGACTAAAAAAAGGCCGAAATTTAACAATCTTTCCAGAGGGTACTCGTCATACTAACGGGAAGGTCGGTCGTGGAAAAAGTGGTATGTGTATGCTTGCAGCAAAGAGTGGAAAACCGGTTGTACCCATTGGATTGGTGTTTGATTCAAATAATTTTCACTTTCGCAGTAAAATTTGTGTGCGAATAGGTACACCGATTTATCCGGCGGATTATGGATTGAACGAAAGTTCTACGCCTCATGATGTACACGCTATGAAGAAAGCCATTATGGATGAAATTCATTTTTTGGTAGAAGAAAACCCACCGTTTCCAATTGTTCACGATGAGCCCAAGAAAAAAACGTCTGTCGAAATTGCAAAGGAAAAACGAAAACAAGAACGTCAAGCTAAGGTAGCGGAAAATTCAACAGAACAAACGGAGGAATAGATGGTGACAAAAATTATCGTGGCAGATTCTGCTGGATTTTGTTTTGGTGTAGATCGAGCAGTAAAGCTTTGCTATGAAGCTTTGGAACAATACGACTCTGTTGCAACATTAGGTCCTATCATTCACAATCAAGACGTAGTGAATGATTTGATGCGTAAGGGAGCACGTATTGTGAACCGAATCGATGAACTACATCCAAACGAATGTGTGATTATTCGATCGCATGGTGTTAGTGCTAAGGTTTATGGGGAATTGGATGATACAGGGAACCCTTATGTTGATGCTACTTGTCCATTTGTTGCAAAAATACATCGAATCGTGGAAAAGCATACTGAAACTGGCGACTTTGTCCTGATTGCAGGTGATAAAAATCATCCGGAGGTAGAAGCAATTGTTGGACATTGTAAAGAGAACTGTTTTGTTTTTGAAAGTGCAGAAGCTCTAGACAATTTTTTTCAAGAAAATTTTTGGAATTCTTATAAAAAGCTTGCAATTGTTGCACAAACCACGTATAATATATTAGTATGGGAAAAGTGTTTAGGGATTCTTTCTAAGGACAACCCGAATATTATGGTTTATGATACAATTTGTCACGCCACACAGGTGCGACAATCCGATGCAGACAAACTCTCCCGCAAATCAGACCTGATGATCGTTGTGGGCGGCAGACATAGTTCCAATACAGTGAAGCTGTATCATGTCTGCAAGCAGAACTGTAGGTCTTATCATATCGAAAATTCGGATGAACTCTACGCTTTAGACCTAGGTAATGCCGAGAAAATCGGGATTACAGCCGGCGCGTCCACACCGGCACATATCATTAAGGAGGTTCAACAAACTATGACCGAAATTATGGAAAACAACAACTTGGAGGAGGATATCAACTTCGAAGAAGCATTGGATCAGTCCTTCAAAAAAATACATACGGGAGAAAGAGTGAAGGGTATCATCTGCTCATTGAATAATAACGAAGTAATCGTTGACGTAGGCACGAAGCACACTGGTTATGTACCGCTTAGTGAACTGACGGATGACCCAACAAAAACTCCTGCCGATATCGTTTCTGTTGGCGATGAGCTGGATCTGATTGTCACAAAGATTAACGATCAAGAGGGCATCGTAACCCTTTCGAAGCAGAAGGTTGATGAAATCAAAGGCTTTGAAGAAATTATGAAGGCGTACGAAGCACATACCATCTTAGAAGGTACAGTTGCTGCTGTAGTCAAGGGTGGCGTGATTATCCATTATACTGGTGTACGGGTATTCATCCCAGCATCACAAAGCGGTCTGCCGAAAGGTGCAGAAATGGATTCCTTGGTAAAGGAAAAGAAACGTTTTGTTATTTTGGAAGTCAATGAACATCGCAGAAGAGCAGTTGGGTCGATTCGTGCAGTTGTCAAAGTAGAAAAGGATGCTGCAAAGCAGGCTTTTTGGGAAACCGCAGAAGTTGGCAAGGTATACAAGGGCGAGGTAAAATCCTTGACAAGTTATGGTGCTTTTGTTGACTTGGGTGGCATCGATGGTATGGTTCATATTTCTGAACTGTCTTGGAATCGCATCAAAAATCCATCTGAAGTGGTCAACGTTGGTGATTATATCGAGGTTTACATCAAGGACTTGGATCGGGAAAATAATCGGATTTTTTTGGGTTATAAGAAACCTGAGGATAATCCATGGGTGAAGTTCCAGGAGAATTACAAGGTTGATGACGTTGTTCCGGCAACAGTTGTTTCTATTACACCTTTTGGAGCGTTTGCACAAGTAACTGATGGTGTGGATGGTTTGATTCATATTTCACAGCTGGCAGATAGACGTGTTGAAAACGTAAAAGATGTTGTATCCGTTGGCGATACCGTAAATGTACGGATTATTGGTATCGATATTCCAAAAAAGCGGATTTCCCTCTCAATTCGTGCAGTAGAAGAAAGCAGATATAGCAAAAAAGAAAACGAAGAATAATCGAAAATAAGATTTTTGTTATGAAAAAAAGCAGCAGCATGAAATGTGTTGCTGTTTTTTTGTTGCATTTTTCTTTTTGTTATGATATAATAGAAAAAATGTGGTTTCGTGGGGACAGTAATAATTTTGAAAGGCGGACTTTTTATGTTTTCATTAGCACCGATTTTTACGGATCATCTTCTTTTGCAGCGGAATAAAAATATTGCAATTTTTGGCAATGGTACTCCCGGTGAACAAATCACCGTTTCGATTCCAGAGCGAAATCTTTCTGCAATTTGCACTGTGGCAATAAATGGGAAATGGCGTGTTACTTTGCCTAGCACCGGTGCTGGAACGAACTGTACTTTAACTGCATCGAGCGCAGAAAATCATTATGTTTTCTCAGATATAGCATTCGGCGAGGTCTGGCTGGCTGGTGGACAGTCAAATATGGAGTTTATGCTACAGAATGAAAAGTATGGGCAAGCAGAGTTGGAAAAATGTGAAGAATCCAATGTGCGGTATTTTCAAGTACCAAGAAATACATTTCAAGACGAGGCGTATGAAGCGGATCTTGAGAAAGCATGCTGGGAATTGCCGTCGAAGGAAACCGCTGGGACTTGGTCGGCAGCGGCATATTTGGCGGCAAAGGAATTGGCAGAGCAATTGGGTGTGACGGTTGGTATCATTGGCTGCAACTTTGGCGGTTCATCGGTTAGCTGTTGGCTGCCGGAATCGGATTTGGAAGATATTTCTGCCGGTCATGCCTATTTGGAGGACTATCAAAGGGAGACAGAGGAAAAAACAGATGAGGAAATGATTGCAGAATATAATGAATACTTGGTATATTATGAGCAGTGGTCGAAGAAAATGGAAAAATGTTACAGAGAAGATGGTAATATGTCGTGGGATGAAATTATTCGTCGCTGTGGGGAGAATAAATGGCCGGGACCGATGGGCATAAAGAGTCCTTATCGTCCATCTGGAATGTATCATGCTATGCTACAGCCGATTTTACCGTTTACGTTAGCAGGTGTATTTTACTACCAAGGAGAAAATGACGACCACCGCCCAGACACTTATGAAACGCTGTTGCGTCAATTGGTGCTTCGCTGGCGAACGGATTTTGAAAATGATAATTTACCTATCGTGTTGGTACAGCTTCCAATGTTTGCTTATGCTGACACGCCGGAGAATGCGTCTTGGAGTAAAATTCGTCTGGCACAATATCGGGTATTCCATTTTATGCGAGAAATGGGACTCGTTGTGGCATTGGATCAAGGCGAATTTGGAAATATTCACCCAATTAATAAGCACGCAATAGGACATCGTCTGGCTTTGCAAGCGGCGTATCTCAGTTATGGACTTTCAGCTGAATCAGCGTTTGGACCGCTGATGCAATCTTTTACACCGGAGGCACATGGCGTTAAAGTTTTCTTTTCTAATGCAAAAGACGGATTGGAATTTCACGGAGAGCCAGAACTGTTCGAGCTTGCTGGCTCTGACGGGATTTATTATTCGGCACAGGCAGAAATTGATGGGAATGCAGTTTATTTGACTAGCACTGAAGTGGTGAATCCTACAGCGGCACGTTATGCATGGCGTAATTACGGAGCGGTGACGCTTTACGGAAAGAATGGTATTCCTGTGGCACCGTTTATAATTCATTGGTAAAATGTATAAATTTTGACTTTCCGACACATACTTGAAAGTGGAAAAACATTCCACATATCGCAGGAGGAATGGTAAATGGTAAAAGGTGTAAACAAAAAAATTATCGAAATCAACCATCCGGATAGTCTATATTTTGATAGAGCCGTATTTTATTTAAAGCCGGATGTGACGGAATTTTCACCGCAGCTTTCACAGGCAGATGCCAATATGTTTTTGTCTGAAGTGTCGCCAAAGGATTTATCAAAACGTCGCTATGGATGGATTCGAACACTGGTGCTGATTATGCTAAGTTGTATTGGAACTGTACTATTATGTAAAATATTGTAAGATATTGATATTGGAAAAGTAAAAAAAGGATATTTTTTGAGCGGTGTTGGTTATAATGCATAAAGGCATTCACGAACACCGTAATTTTTTTGTAAAAATGCTATTTCTTTATTTCTTTTTGTAACCCTCTTGTAATTTTTTGAAAGTTGTGTTATAATAGAATGTATGAAAAATGTGGATATTCGTAATAGGAGTGAATTGTATATGTCCCAAAATCGAAAAAACACATCAAAATCAAGCATATATTCTCGGAGAGAATATTGTGCATCTGAAAATGAACGAGAAGACAACAATTATATTGCCGGAAGAAATCCAGTGATGGAGGCATTGAAAAGTGGCATGGAAATTGATGCTGTGTATGTCAACCGAGAAAGTGGTGGTTTACAGGAAATTATTCATCGTGCAAAGGAACGAGAAATTCCCGTCAAGATTGTCACTGATGCAAAGCTCACGCAAATGACCGATGGTACAGTACATCAAGGCGTTGTAGCAGAAGGGGCATGTGCGAAATATGTCACAGTAGAGGAATTATTGGAGATGGCAGCTGGAAAGAATGAGTCGCCACTATTGATTATTTGTGACGGTATTCAGGATCCACACAATTTGGGGGCGATTATTCGAACGGCAGAGGCTGCAGGAGCACACGGTGTCATTTTACCCAAACGGCGAAGTGCGTCTTTAACAACAACTGTTGAGAAAACTTCTGCGGGGGCAGTGAGTTGGTTGCCAGTGGCACGTGTTTCGAATTTGGTGTCCACTATGGAATGGCTGAAAAAACAAGGTGTTTGGATTTATGGTACAGATGCATCAGGATTGGACTACACGAAAGTGGATTTTACCGGTGGTACAGCAATTGTTATTGGGTCGGAAGGATTTGGTGTGAGTCGCTTGGTCGGAAAAACGTGTGATGCAATGCTAAGCTTACCGATGCGTGGAAAAGTAAATTCACTGAATGCATCTGTTGCTGCTGGGATTTTTTTGTATGAGGCGGTAAGGCAGCGATTGCAGTAAAAAACAATTGGAAATGGAATAAAAGGATAAATAATATGGCAAAATTTACAATAGAGGATATTCTGGAAGAGTATAGTCCGGATGGAAAACGTAGCAAAATTCAACGGGATGCGGATCAGCCGTTGGCACATGGAACGTTAGAAACGGAGAAACTGCTTTCTGCGGCGACGTCTGATCGACCGTTGCCTGATATACAATCCGGATATCATCATGTAACGAAGAAAGCAGAATCACAAGAAGAACTTGTAGATATTAAATCAACAATTTCGAATATTAAAGCGAAAAAGGATGCACAGACAGCATTGAATCTTGGCGGTTCGCCGTTGATGCGGGAACACTTTCCGACACAAGAACTAAAACGAGAGGCAGTATCCTACATCAAATCTGGCAGAGGTAGTTATGAAGATCAAAAGATTTCCAGTGAATCTTATGATAGTGCGGTTAAACTGACACCGACAAATTTAGAAGTGACGGAAACGATGAATAATCATAAGCCACAGATTCGGGAGATGCAAGATTCTACACGAGCCAAAGAAAAACGTCGAAAGAGAAAGCACCGGCGTTCTGTAGTGGAATCAAATTATGAAGAAAATTCTATCACAGGTGTCATTCCGAAGCCAAAGCCAAAGTTGACGGAAGAAAAAAATTCTTCGAAAAAAAAGATGGACGTATTGCAGGAAGAACTGCCCGGTGAAGAGGATAAGCCGACTTCGCTTCGCTCCATGCGTCAAAAATCTTATCGACAGATGGGTGAATCCAATCATACGCCGGATAATATGGAACAGGTTTGGAATACGCTTTGTAACTTGCGTAATGTGATATTTGTACGCTGCATCATACTTCTTCTTCTGACATTGGTGAGTGCTGGTTTAGAAATCAGTCTACAAGCGGAAAATTATGTTCTCCATGCATGGACAGAAAGTTTAACAGCAAGGGCAATTGCTGGTATTGAAGTGGGCTTGGCAGCTATCGGTATTGGTGTATCATTTCCGACGATAAAAAAAGGTTTGTTGCATATTTTTCAACTTCATGCGGATAGTGACAGTATGGCGGCAATTCCAATGGTAATTGCCACAATTGGCGCACTTTTGGTACTAATAAGATCGGATGCGTTGGCACATGAAATGGTTCATTTGTATGTTCCCTGTGCGTTGCTGGCAATGTTTTGCAATGCAATTGGGCGGCTTTTTGTGGTACGGCGTGCATTGCGAAATTGTCGAGTTTTGTCGAAAGAGACACAAAAGCGAGTGCTGTCTTATGTGTCACAAGAGGAGATGGCGGAATTACTTACAAGAGGAATCATTCATGATGTTCCTATTGTTGCTGCAGTACGGAAGGCGGATGCGCTTTGCGACTTTTTGCGATATACGTATTCTTGTGATATGGCAGATACGATGTGCTGTACGATGACACCGATTAGTTTTATTGTATCGCTTGTTTTGTCACTATTTTTGACGTTTGTTCGACTTGGTACAAATTTCAGTTTGACTTGGTTTTGTGTGCTGTTTTCTATGCTTTCATTATTTTTGACAGCTTGTTGCTGTTTAGCAAGTGCATTGATTTCCAATTTACCACTGGAACGGGAATCCAAGCGAGCGTCTAATTCTGGAAGTGCACTTTTGGGATATCAAAGTGCAGATGACTTTTTTGACGTCAATGCGCTTTTGGTAGATGCAGGTGAACTTTTTCCTACCGGTTCTGTACAAATTGCCGGATTGAAGATGTTCACCGGTGCGAAGGTGGATGAGGTGTTACTAGATGCGGCAAGTTTAGCACATCACGCTGGAAGTATATTAAAGGGAGCATTTGAGGATACGATTCCCGATCATGAAGTATTGCGGTCGGTGGATCAATTTGTATGTGAGGATGGTTTAGGACTGTGTGGATGGATTGCTAATCGGCGTGTTTTATTCGGCGGACGAGAAATGATGGTGAGTCACAACATTGAAGGATTGCCGGCAAAACCACGAGAAGCAAAAATGGCGGAAACAGAAGGCGAAATTGTCTATTTATCTGTGAGCGGCGTATTATCTGCGATGTTTACAGTACGTATTACAGCAGACGCTGCAATCCAGCGTAAAATGCGTGTATTGAAGCAAGAGAATATTTCTTTGGTAATTCGCTGTGTAGATCATTGTGTAACACTACATCGCATCAATCAGCTGTTTCAATATCCGGAGAATCTCATGAAAATTTTACCAGCGTCTATGCATCATCTATTCCAGCACGAAACGTCAGATTTGGGGTGCATCAGTGCGTCTATGACTGTGGGAAACGAAGGATTTGGTGCTGCACAGTTGTTGTTAGGCGCAAAACGAGTTCGACGTGCTTCGGTTATAGGCGTGATTATGCAAGTGATTTCTGCACTGTTGGGACTGGTTCTGGCGACGATTCATATTTTTACTGGTGCATATGAAACAATGACAGCGCAATTTTTCCTTGTTTATCACCTGGTTTTAACGTTAATTACAATCATGGCGGTTAAAATAAGGAATTGAGGATTCGTGATTTCAAAAGCGATATCTGAAGACCTTAGGAAGGAGGTCGTTTGAAGTGGGAAAAAATAAAAATGGAAAGAATACCGATGGAGAAGAAACGGTTTTTTTTCAAGCCGCAAATGATGGAAAAAGCACAGACGCATATGATACTCGTGAATTGAGTGCAGATCAGATTCGGCAGCAAGCAGCTGCACAAAATCGAATGGCGCAAAATGGATATGTTGGGAATGGCTATGAAAATGTTAATTCTCAAAATGGCTATTCACAAAACAATCCCTATTCTTACAATACCTATGGGCAGCCACCGAATTATAGAACGCAAAAAAATAGGCAGTATTATAATAATGGGCAGTATTATAACAATGGGCAAAATTATGGCGGAGTAAATAATAATAATTATCGTTCCAATCGAAACAACGCCAGTGCATCATCCCGTCCGCAAAATCAGCCGTATTACTATAATAATAACAGTAATCAAAGCAATCAACAAAAGCGTAAGATTTCATCACGGCAAGCGAGCGGTGGCAAGAGAAGAAAACGAAAAAATCCAAATGGTTCTTTTGTAGGTCGATTGCTTAAAACGGTTTGCATTATTATTGTAATGTTGTTTGTGCTGTACTCTGTAATTGCATTGATTGGAATATTGAGTATGGATCGTGTTTCTGCAGGAGATCGGAGTTACACCGATGGCAGTATGGACGAATCTTATGTGAAAAGCGTTTTGGTCATTGGCGTAGATTCTCGTGATCCGGAGGAGGACCAAGGCAGAAGTGACTCGATGATCCTAGTTTCCATTAATTCAAAAACGAATGATATCTATATGACTTCATTTATGCGAGATGCTTATGTACAAATTCCAGGTTACGGAAGTGGTAAGCTGAATGCGGCGTATTCTTATGGCGGTGCAGAGCTGTTGATGGATACTCTAGAATATAATTATGACATTAGCATTGATGATTATGTATTGTTTACATTTGAAGCATGTGCAGATGTTATTGATGCAGTTGGTGGCATTGAAATGACAATTTCCGATGAAGAGGCAGAGACAATCAATGAAATTTTAATCAGTGAGGTTAATGAGATTATGGGGGACGATCAAGATGACGATCTGCTGGACGGTGGTGGAACGCTGATACTGAATGGAAAGCAGGCACTTTCTTATAGTCGAATTCGTTATGTGGGAAACGCAGATTTCGAGCGTACCGAAAGACAACGTTCTGTTATGCAAGAGGTCATAGAAAAAGCAATGGCAAATCCCATTCGACTCGTATCCATTTGTTTGACGGCATTGCCAGAGTTGACGACAAATATGTCGATCCTGTCGTTATATTCTTATGCTGTAATATCTCCATTTCAACTCGCTTTTTATGATTTGGAGCAACAGCGTATTCCAGCAGACGGAATGTATTCAGATGCGACGATTGATGGCGAATCTGTACTGGAAATTGACTTTTCTGCGGCACAAGAATTATTGAAGGACACCGTATATAGCGATTGATTGGAACAGATTTTTTTCGAAGGAGTCCGTTTCCTATTTTGCATAATCAAAGGAAGCCTCGCATATTTTTATGATGTGAGGTGAGCAATATGAAATCAAAGGTAGCAACATTTGGGAAAAAGGTGCTTTGTATGCAAACGTTTCTGTAAATGTGTGGAAATCGGGAGTTATATTTGGAAAATTGTCGACGTATTATCGAATATCATGATATTCGCATTGTTGTGGAAACCGATGAATTTCGTATGGAAATATGGGGCAACAATTTGCTGACTGACAGTCGCTCGCCGGATTGTCTGTTAATTACCGGAGAAATTCAAACCATTCAATTTATACCATTGGGTGTATATGATGAAAAGCTTTGAACAACAACTGCGTGGAGAATATCTGGGGCAAGCGAGTGGTGGAAAACTTTATCGTTTTATTAACGCACTACATCAGAAAAATCTAGAATGTCGTAGGCAGCGTTGTCAGGGAGATACGTATTGCTTTTTGATTGTGGAGGCAAAACGTAGTCAGGCAGAAAAAATTGCAAAGCAATACGGTGTTGCCATTCAATGGACACCGAGAAAAACGTTGCGATATTTCCTGCGACGTTATCGGTTTCGCTTTAGTGTCCCTATTGGTGTACTTCTTTCAATGGGATTATTGTTTTACGGCTCAAATATTGTCATGCAGATTGAAATTATCGGGAATAGCAATGCGACAAATACTGAAATTTTGGCGATTTTGGCGGAACAGGGTGTAAAACGAGGAAGCTGGATTCCAAAAATTGATTTTACTGCTTGTGAGCATAAATTGCGAGCAGATGTGGAGGAACTGTCGTGGGTGGGAATCCGTCATACAGGAAATCGCCTGGTAGTAGAAGTGACAGAGGCAACACCAGAGCCAGAAATGTCGGAGACGAGAGTGCCTTGCAATATTGTTGCCAGTCAGAATGCAGAAATTGTGTCGCTTTCTGTATATACAGGGTATACGATGCATCTGGTGGGCGATTATGTCCGAAAGGGTGATTTGTTGGTGAGCGGTGTAGTCATGGATGAAACGGGTCATCTTTCCATACGACACGCCACTGGTAGTGTAACTGGCATATATACGCAAGTACAGACGTTTCATTGTGATTATGTGCAAGAAGTACGTACTGCCACAGGCGTTTCCACAACGAGGAAATATTTGGATCTTTTTACATGGCATATTCCCCTTGGTAGTACAGAAAATCCGTATGAGGACAGTATACAGACGGAAAATTACTGTTGGTTTTCTCTTTTCGGAAAAGAATTGCCTATTGGAATTTATCGAAAGACGTTTCAAGAATACCGTATACATACGATTACGTTTACATTGGAGGAAGCAGAACAAAATTTAACAGAACAACAACAACGATTTGAAGAAAACTTCTTTCAAGATGTGGAAATGGTAGAAATGGAAACAGAAACGATAGAAACAGAAACTGAACTCATGCGAACAATTACTTATAAATTACAAGGAGAAGTGGGTGAAATACAGGAGCTTTATATAGCGGATGAGTAAAGCATAATGTGGAATGTTTTATAAAATACGTATAGAAATTGCGTAGCTTTTAGCATAAAAAAAGTATTACTTACAGCTTGATATTTGTACGGATTATGTGTATAATAAATTTAAGGATTCTATTGCATTTTGCAGAAGATGTGGATCTTCTAAAAAAGCATCAGCGACATACTTTTGTGATACTCATGTAAATGACTTGACTTTTTATATGGGTTGTGTTATACTAAATAAAAATAAGTAGTTCTAAAAGTTCATGTGATATGTGATTTTTAGGAATACTTCAAAAAGATAGAAACAGTAAAGGGGCTAAAAAATTGGAAATTAAAAAATCGGGAAATTATAAAATTGCAGTAGCCGGAACTGGCTATGTTGGCTTATCCATTGCAACATTGCTTGCACAACACAATCAAGTAATGGCAGTGGACATCATACCGGAAAAGGTGGATTTGATTAATCAAAAAAAATCACCAATTCAAGATACGTATATTGAGAAGTACTTGGCTGAGAAGAAACTGAACTTGGTTGCAACACTGGATGCGAAAGCGGCGTATACGGATGCGGATTTTGTGGTGATTGCCGCACCGACAAACTATGATTCTGAAAAAAACTTTTTTGATACGTCAGCAGTGGAGAACGTCATTGATTTAGTGATGACATATAATCCAAATGCATTTATGGTGATTAAATCAACTGTGCCTGTTGGATTTACAAAGAATATTCGGGAAAAGACTGGCAGCAAAAATATTTTGTTTAGTCCGGAATTTTTACGGGAATCAAAGGCATTGTATGACGATCTTTACCCAAGTCGTATCATTGTAGGGACAGACAAAGAAGATGCACGATTGATGGAAGCGGCGCATATGTTTGCGGCATTGCTGCAGGAGGGTGCAGCAAAAGAAAATATCGATACGCTATTCATGAATTTTACGGAGGCAGAGGCAATTAAGCTCTTTGCCAACACTTATTTGGCATTGCGTGTGTCATATTTTAACGAGTTAGATACTTATGCTGAGATGAAGGGATTGGATACAAAACAAATCATTTAGGGTGTTTGTCTGGATCCTAGAATTGGAACACACTATAATAATCCGAGCTTTGGATATGGCGGCTATTGTTTGTCAAAGGATACAAAGCAGCTGCTTGCCAATTATGCTGATGTACCAGAAAACCTGATTGAAGCAATTGTTGAAAGCAATCGTACCAGAAAGGATTATATTGCCGATCGTGTGCTACAAAAAGCTGGATACTATTCTTATGGTGAGGACAATAATTATAATTGTAAAAAAGAGAAAAAGATTGTTATTGGTGTATATCGACTGACAATGAAGTCGAACAGTGACAATTTTCGACAGTCTTCTATTCAAGGGATTATGAAGCGTGTTAAGGCAAAGGGCGCGGAAGTTATTGTGTACGAGCCTACGTTGGAAAACAACAGCACATTTTTTGGAAGTATTGTGGTAAACGATTTGACATCATTTAAAACGAGGAGCAATGTTATCATCGCCAATCGCTATGATCCTTGTTTAGATGATGTGTGGGATAAGGTTTATACGAGAGATATTTTTATGAAAGATTAATGGATTGCGTTATATGGGAAGAAAGGACAGTAGAAATGGTGAAAAAGGGAAAAATTGTAAAAGAAAGAGAAGATATTAAGGTTTGTTTTGCGGCTTCTTCTGGTGGTCATTTTGAGCAATTGTCCATGTTGAGACCAATGATGGAAACATATGATAGTTTTATCATTACGGAAGAAACGGATTATAATGCATTAAAATCCTCTATGGAGAAAGTATATTATATGCGTCAGGTGAATCGGAAGGAACATATGGTTTTATTTTGTATGATGATAAATTTTTTTCGATCGTGTCGAATTTTTCATAAGGAAAAACCGGATGTCGTCGTTTGCACTGGTGTATTGGCGATGATTCCGATTTGTCTTATTGCAAAACTAATGAGAAAGAAATTGATATATATCGAATCATTTGCAAAAGTCACAACACCTACGGAAACTGGCAGATTGATGTATCGGATTGCAGATCAATTTTATGTACAATGGGAGTCCATGTTGGAGGTGTACCCAAATGCGATTTATCTTGGGGGTATTTATTGATGATTTTTGTTACAGTTGGATCGCAAAAATTTCAATTTGATCGACTTTTAAAGGCAATTGATGATCTAGTAGAAAAAAAAATCATTTCTGAAGAAGTATTTGCACAGATTGGCTATTCTGAATATTTGCCTCAGTATTATGCATATGCAAAATTTTTAAATTGTACCGAATTTGAAGAGAAAATTGCTGCATCAGATCTTGTTATTACCCATGGCGGAACTGGTGTGATCATGAAATCGGTGAAAAGTGGAAAAAAGGTAATTGCGGTACCAAGATTGGTACGGTATCATGAACATGTGGATGATCATCAGATGCAATTAATAGAGCAATTCACAAACAGCAATTTGATTTCCAGCTGCTTGGATTTAGACAAGCTTGGGGATGTGTGTCTAGAAACAAGAGAAAAGATGTTTGCATCGTACCAATCAAATACAGAAAATATTATAAATTCGATTTGTCAATATATTGATCAAATTTATTTAGGAGATGTAAAATGAAATTTTTTATAGTGTCAAATATGTTTCCAGATGAAAAGCACCCATCTTATGGAATATTTGTAAAGCATTTTTGCGAGCAGCTGGACTCTTTACAAATCGCTTATGATACAAGTGTCATGAAACAAGCGGATAATCCAATTCAAAAGCTATTGCGCTATATGAAGTTTTATGTAGGAACTGTCGTGCGTATGCTGTTTGTTTCATATGATGCGGTCTATGTGCATTACGCTTCGCATAGTTCGCCACCGGTTCTATTTGCAAATAAATTGAGGAAGAAAAAAATTTTTGTCAATGTGCATGGTAGCGACGTAGTGCCAGAAAATCCAAAGCAAGAAAAAATGCAAAAATATACGCAAGCAATTTTGAAAGTGTGTGAAACTGTAGTTGTACCAAGTGTTTACTTTCAAAATTATACAGTAGAAAAATATCATCTGGCGGACAAATGTGTTTTTGTATATCCTTCAGGTGGCATTGATAAGAATATGTTCTATATGGCTTCGCCGGAAAAGAAGCAAGAATTAAGGGCGTCGTTTGGATTTTTTGAAAAACGACCGGTTTTTGCGATGATTGGAAGAATCAGTGCCGGAAAAGGATGGGATGTTTTTTTAAAAGCAATTTCCATCTGTGTCAAGAAAAATCTATGTGCAGATTTTTTGATTTTGGGAAAGGGTGCAGAATCGCAGCAGTTATTGCAACTATGCGATATACTAGCATTGACAGAATATGTGAAAATAATCGATCAGCTTGTGTCGCAGGAGCAGTTGGCGAATTGGTATAATGCTGTTGACTATTTTGTTTTTCCAACCAAAAGAGAAGGGGAAAGCTTAGGTCTTGTTGCAATTGAGGCGATGGCATGTGGAACGCCAGTGATTTCTAGTGATTTTGCTGCACCAAAATATTATGTACAAGAAAATAAGAATGGATTTCAGTTTCAAGTTGATAATGCAGAGGCGTTGAGTGAAAAGATAGAAACGTGTATCGATGTATTTTCTACTTCGGCATATGATGTACTTTGCCAGAATGCGATTCAGACTGCAAGTGCTTTTTATCTGGAGAATATTCGACAGGACTTGCAAAATATTTTAGAAAATTAAGTTATAATAAGTTATAAATAGTGTGATGGGGAAATTAGTATGAAATATATTTTAAAAGAAAAGTATGATAGTGCATATAATGCAGGATCCAAGGCGAGAGATGATGTGGAGCAAATTGTGCAAAGTCTTTCGTACCAGGATTTAGATTTTATATATAAGGATGATTGTTATTCCAAATCGGCTTGGCATAAGCTTTTGAAAAATGTAAATTGTTTTTTGGGATGGCATAGGGTTTCGAAAAAGTTGCAAAATGGCGATGTCTTACTGATTCAACATCCAATGCAAAGTGGGGTGTATGCATCGAAATGGATGCTGCCTCGTGTAAAAAAAAAGAAGCAGTTAAAATTGATTGCAGTGATTCATGATTTGCCCAGTATGCGTGGCTTGAAATGCGACAATACAGCAAAGATACATGATTTTCAAATTTTGCAAGAGTATGATTGTGTAATTTCGCACAATTCCAAAATGACTGCCTTGTTAAGCAAAAATTATCAAATTTCTTCCGAGAAAATCGCAAATTTAGAGATATTTGATTATTTATATGAGGGGATGCCACCGATTCGGAAGTTTGATCGTTCTGTTGTAATTGCAGGAAATTTAAATTTTGAAAAATGTCCTTATGTTCGGGATTTTTTGCAGCAGTATCAAGGCGAAGTACATCTCTATGGCGTTGGAATTCAAGAGCAAAAGGGGTGGTATGACCGGATTCATTATCATGGTGCATTTCCACCAAGTGAATTGCCACTTCAGCTGAAAGGTTCCTTTGGTATCGTGTGGGATGGAATATCAATAGAATCCTGTGCAGGATCGACGGGTACGTACTTGAAATATAATAATCCGCATAAAACGTCGCTGTATCTGTCTGCCGGAGTGCCGGTTGTTGTTTGGGAACAGGCAGCAATGGCTGATTTTGTTCGGAAACATCACGTTGGTATTGTGGTATCTTCCTTGTTGGATTTAGAGAAGCAGATACAAAATATTTCGGAAGAAGAATATCAAGAAATGGTAGATCATGTCATGCAGATTTCTGAGATACTTCGGGATGGCATTTTCTTGAAAACGGCATTGCGTCAATGCGAAGGAATGTGATTTTTGAGTATGCAATCAATTGTTAAAGTGTCAAAGCAAAAAGGCATAAAAATCAAAGATATTTCGATTTCTAAAGATAAGCTATTTTTGTTTTTTCAATATATTTTTGCATTTTCTTTGATTTTAAATACACGTTCTGTTTATGTACACACGCCAGCGATGGATTGGATGAATAATTTCGTCGTTTTATTAATGGCTTTTGCGGTGGCTGGGTGTGTACTGACCAAAAATAAGTTTTCACGGGAACGTACTACTTGGACGTTGATGATCGCTGTCGGTGTTTTTTTGTATCTTTTGTTGTTTTACGTCGTGGATCCATATAAGGATAGCGTTTTTTTGAAAATTATAATGGAAGTTATGGTGCTCTTACTGTATTGTTTTCTAGTGGAGGACAGAATGCAGGATACCATGCGGAAATTTTCAAATATAGTCGTTATGATTGCAGGTATCTCCCTTTTCTTTTGGATATTCGGCTCTCTCTTGGATTGGATTCCATCAACGGGTACTTGGATTTTAGATTGGGGCAGTGCAAGCGGAGATGCAAAGGGGAACATTCAAGTTTATTATGGTATTTATTTTGAAACGCAAACCATCTATCTTTCTGGGATTGGAAGAATCATTCGAAATACAGCCATTTTTACAGAAGCACCGATGTGCAGCTTGGTGTTCTCGCTGGCATTTTTGGTTGAGATTTATTTGCGCAAAAAAAAGCGGATTCTCGTATGTGTGATATTGGTGTTGGGCATCATATCCACAACTTCTACGACAGGAATCGCAATTGTGGTATTGGCACTTGGAATAAAAATTATGTTAAAGCGTGGGCTAAGGCCATCCAAAAGCTGGTTCAGCATGATTGCGAAGAGTGTTTTGATTCCATTGCTTTGTTTACTCGTTGCTTTGATTGTTTTTTATTTTCTCTCGACAAAGTTGAATTCGAGTGCATCTGCTTCTGGTGCTTCTCGATTATATGATTTTGTCAATGGTTTTCGGGCATGGTTTGGAAAACCGATTTTTGGGTATGGTTATGGCACAAGTGCACTTGTATTAGAATATGGAAATTATGGCTTCTCGAATTCAATTATTCCAATTTTGACCCAAGGCGGATTGTATTTATTTTTATTATATCTTTTTCCTATTTTTTGGGGTGTCACTATTTGTATATTGGGAAAGGATTGGAATAAACTGATATTTTATTTGCTGTTTTTGGTGATGTTTGTAATAACGATTATACCATTTCAAAATCTTACATTCTATTTTCTTTTGACAATGGTGGCTACAAGAGGGAAAGTGTCAGAGTAAAAATCACGAAAAAGGAGGAGATTACCATGCACCAACAGCAAAATTTGGTTAGTGTGATTATTCCAGTTTATTGCGTCCCAAAAGAATACATTGAAATTTGCGTCAAGAGTTTTCTTGTGCAAACCTTTTCTAACATCGAAATTATTTTGGTAGATGATGGTACGCCGGATGATGGTGGTGAAATGTGCGATGCGCTTGCGGAACGTTATGAGAATTGCATCTCAATTCATCAAGAAAATAGGGGCGTTTCGGCAGCGAGAAACAAAGGCTTGGATAATGCATCCGGTAATTGGATTATGTTTGCAGATCCGGATGATTATGTAGAGAAGAATATCGTGGAGATGTTACTGCAAAATTGTGATGCAGAAACAGATATTGTATGTTGTTGCTGTAAAGTGCTTTTGGATGATAAAAAAGAGAATAATTCTTTTTTTGCAGGAGATCGCACTTATCGAACGCTTGTAGAGAAAAAAGAATTATTTATGCAGCTATTGCAAGCGGACTATCACCAGCCACAGAAGGCATATACAGCGATAGGAGTGCCTTGGGGAAAGCTCTATCGGAAGGAATTTCTAGAACGGCATCATCTTCGATTTGATTTGGATTTGCGTAGAATGCAGGACAACCTTTTTAATATGTATGTGTTCCATGCTGCTAGATGGATACGATATATTGATAGACCATTGTATATTTATCGATATGCACATTTGCAGGGATATCAGGAAGACTACAATCCTCGAAATTTGGATATCAATATGTACATTATTCAAAAAAGAAAACAATGTTTGGAAGACACGAATTTGATTCAGGACAGCGAACTGTATCGAGCATATTTGATGGAAGCCTTTACGAAAATGAAAGTAATCTTTCGGTTTGGTCCGTTACATATGAAATATCCGGAATCATGGAATCAGCAGAAAAAAGAAGCAAGTCGAATCCGTACGCTACCTAAAATAGAAATGTTAATGGGAGAATTGAAACGAACATCAGTTTTGACAGAAGCAACGGATAAGGTGATTTATACGTTGATAGATCATAAGCAATGGAAGTTGCTGCAGTGGTTATGGAGCATTAAACAGCATATGGAATAATGTAAAGGGGGAGTATATCATGAAAGGAATTATTCTCGCTGGTGGGAAAGGCACACGTCTTTATCCGAATACGATTTCAGTGAGCAAACAGCTGCTGCCAATTTATGATAAACCGTTGATTTATTATCCGCTGTCGGTTTTGCTGCTTGCAGGAATTCGAGATATTTTGTTGATTTCTACGCCGACAGATATACCGAATTATCAAAAATTATTGGGTGATGGTGAAAAACTGGGAATTCACATTTCCTATAAAATCCAAGATCATCCTCGTGGCTTGGCGGATGCGTTTGTTTTGGGTGCAGATTTTATTGGCAATGACAGTGTGTGCCTTGTTTTAGGAGATAATGTTTTTTACGGAAAAGATTTAACCGCACTATTGACAAAGGCGATGCATCAGGCGGAAGCATATGGTGCAGCGGTTTTTGGTTTCCTAGTCAAGGATCCGACGGCGTTCGGCGTTGTGGAATTTGATAAACAGCATAAAGTGATTTCGATTGAAGAAAAGCCGGAACATCCCAAGTCAAATTACGCTGTACCGGGACTTTATTTTTATAATAATGATGTTGTGGCAATTGCGAAGGATGTGAAGCCGTCTCCACGAGGGGAAATTGAGATTACATCAATTAACAATTACTATTTACAACAAGGTCGGCTTCAGGTAACGCTGATGGGGCGTGGTATTTCTTGGCTAGATACTGGGACGCCAAAGGGAATGCACAAAGCGGGTGATTTTGTAAAAATGGTACAGGAGATGCAGGGCTTTTATATATCTTGTATTGAAGAAATTGCATGGCACAGAGGGTTTATTTCGACAAAACAATTGCAAAAGCTAGGCGAAAATTTACGTATGACAGAATATGGGCAATATATTTTGTCACTTGTGGAGGGGAAATCATGACGATAATTGTTACAGGTGGAGCTGGATTTATTGGCTCGAATTTTGTGCTTTATATGTTGAAAAACTATCCGGAAGATCGGATCATTTGTTTGGATAAGTTGACTTATGCAGGTAATTTGTCGACTTTACAGTCTGTGATGGATCATCCGAATTTTCGTTTTGTTAAGGCGGATATCTGTGACAGAGAGACAGTGTATCAGGTATTTGAAGAAGAGAAGCCGAATATTGTGGTCAATTTTGCGGCGGAATCTCATGTGGATCGTTCCATTGAAGATCCCGGTATTTTTTTGCAGACCAATGTTATGGGTACGGCTGTTCTTATGGACGCTTGCCGGAAATATGGCATTCAGCGGTATCATCAGGTTTCCACAGATGAGGTGTATGGAGATTTGCCATTGGATCGACCAGACTTATTTTTTACGGAGACGACACCACTTCACACAAGCTCTCCGTATAGTGCATCGAAAGCAAGCGCAGATTTACTTGTGATGGCATATTATAGAACCTACGAATTGCCGGCGACAATCAGTCGTTGTTCCAATAATTATGGACCTTATCATTTTCCGGAAAAATTGATTCCGCTAATGATTATCAATGCATTGTCGGATAAGCCTTTGCCGGTTTATGGTAAAGGTTTGAATGTTCGTGACTGGCTCTATGTGGAGGATCATTGCCGTGCAATCGATCTGATCATTCACAAGGGGAAGACTGGAGAAGTGTATAACGTTGGCGGACACAATGAATGGCGAAATATTGATATTGTAAAGTTAATTTGTAAGGAACTAGGTAAACCGGAAAATCTGATTACTTATGTGACTGATCGCAAGGGTCATGATATGCGCTATGCCATTGATCCGACTAAGATTCATGACGAGCTTGGCTGGCTGCCAGAAACGAAGTTCGAAGATGGCATTCAAAAGACAATTCAGTGGTATTTGAGTCATCTGGAATGGTGGAGTGAGATTATTTCGGGTGCGTATCAGGGATACTATGAGCGAATGTATGGTGATAGATAAAATGGAGAATATAGCTGCAAATTCTGAAATACAAGTGACAGTGTTTTGTATCACCTATAATCAGGAAAAATATATTCAAAAAACGTTGGAAGGATTTGTTTCACAAAAAACTGCATTTCCTTTCGAGGTGTTAGTTCATGATGACGCTTCAACTGACGGTACAGCTGAGATTATCCGTGCATATGAAAAAAAATATCCAAAAATCATCAAACCAGTTTATCAAAAGAAAAATCAATATTCTCAAGGTGTTAAAATTATTTCGAGTATTTTGATGCCGAAGGCAAAAGGCAAATACTTTGCTTTTTGTGAGGGAGACGATTATTGGTGCGATGATTTGAAATTGCAAAAGCAATTTGACATTATGGAACAAAATTCAAATTGCAGTATCTGTGTTCACAAGGTGCAGTGTGTAAACGAAGATGGAACACAAAACGAAAGAGTGATTCCAGAGAAAATGTATCAATTGCAAGACGGCTTGCAATCAAAAGAAAAAATAGCAGATTGTATTTTTCGGATAGCTGGTTATCCGTTTCACACGAGTTCTTTTTTTCTTCGGCGTGAAGTTATGGTTGAGCGAGAAAAGAATAAACCAAAGTATGCGGATTATTTTAATGGAGATCAAAGGTGGATTCGCTATGCACTAGATAGTGGTGATTTTTGGTATTTAGATGAAACAATGTCATGTAGAAGATTATGGAGCGAAGGGAATTGGAGTTCTCGATATGAAGAGCAATCAAGCAAAAAGAAGTGCGCACATTGGATTCGATCAATAAAAGGAAATTATATTTATGACAAGGAAGCAGGTGGTACATACCACGATGCGGTATGTCAATGTGAAATTTTTTTAATCAATCGTATTGCATGGCTAGATGCTTCATGCCTAGATGAAGCATTAGAAGCAGCACAAATGACCAAAAAAGAGTGGTTGTCTTATTTGCCACTGAAGGAAAGCATGAAATTTAGAATTGCACAAAGAGCCCCCCAATTTTATAAATTTTTGAGAAAACTGAAGAGCTTGAAATGAAAATATACACCTTTCATGTACATGATTTTAGTCGTGTTTATTTTTAGATAAAGGAAGGAGCCATAAATGTCAAATAAAATTTTAGTCACCCGTTCTTCTATGCCAACATATGAGGAGTATTGTGCGGAAATCAAGGAATTGTGGGATAGCCGCTGGCTTACCAATATGGGTGTAAAGCATAAGGCGTTTCAGGCTGCACTGGAGGAAAAGCTTGGTGTGCCATATGTTTCTCTTTTCACCAACGGTCACTTGGCGTTGGAAAATGTGATTGCTGCAATGCAATTTCCAGATGGCGGTGAGGTGATTACAACGCCGTTTACCTTTGCTTCTACAACAAATGCGATTGTACGGAATCGGTTGACACCGGTTTTTTGTGATATTCATGCAACAGATTTTACAATTGATGTAATGAAAATAGAGTCGCTGATTACAGAGAAAACTTGTGCGATTGTTCCAGTTCATGTTTATGGGAATATGTGTGATGTTGAAGCAATTCAGAAAATTGCAGATCGATATCATCTGAAAGTGATTTATGATGCAGCCCATGCATTTGGTGTAACATACAAAGGGAAAAGTTCTGCTTCCTTTGGCGATGCATCCATATTTAGCTTTCATGCAACAAAAGTATTTCATTCTGTAGAGGGCGGAGCAGTTTGCTTTCATGACGAATCACTTGTAGAAGTGTTAAAGGATATCAAAAATTTTGGAATTCGTGGTCCGGAAGAGGTACAGTACATAGGTGGCAATGCCAAAATGAATGAATTCCAAGCGGCGATGGGAATTTGTAATTTACGCCATCTTGATGGTGAAATCGAAAAGCGAAAGGCAGTGGTTGATAGATATTGGATGCACTTAGATCAAGTTGATGGAATTTCTTTGAATCCTATCCAAAAAGATGTAACGTCTAATTATGCCTATTTTCCTGTGGTATTTTGGGAGGATATATTTGGTGCGACACGAGATGAAGTACAAATGGCACTCGCCAACGAGGAAATTGGAGTAAGAAAATATTTCTATCCGTTGACCAATACTTTTGGTTGTTTCCATGGGAGATTTGATGTGAATCTGACACCGACTGCTTTGGATATCAGCAAACGTGTTCTTACATTACCGCTTTATGCAGATTTGTCATTTGAAGATGTTGACAGAATATGTGAAGTTGTGTTAAAATGTAAGAAGTGAGGGGGAACAGGAAACAGCTGTTGATTGGCAGTATCAAAAGCGTAAGGAGTGGAAAGGAAGACTTGGATGGAAGAAAATCAAATCAAAATCAAAACGCTGAGTAATATGATTTGGCGGTTTGCAGAACGCTGTGGCGCGCAAGGAGTTGCTTTTGTTGTTTCAATTGTATTGGCTCGATTGCTGACACCAACAGAATATGGTACGGTAGCGTTGATTACTGTTTTTACAACCATATTTCAAGTGTTTGTGGACAGCGGTATGGGAAACGCTTTGATACAAAAAAAGAATGCAGATCAGCTTGATTTTTCTTCTGTATTTTATTTTAATATTGTCATGTGCGTTGTTGTCTATGCGATTTTATTTGCGATAGCACCACTTATTGCAAGCTTTTATGATGATCCTTCCTTAACACCTATGGTACGAGTGGTGGGACTGACGATTATTATCGCTGGTTTGAAAAATATACAACAAGCGTATGTTTCAAAGCATCTGTTATTTCGGAAATTCTTTTTTTCCACGTTAGGTGGAACGATCGTTGCTGGCGTTGTTGGAATTGCGATGGCATATCTAGGCTTTGGTGCTTGGGCAATTGTAGCACAGCAGGTAATCAATGTCTTTATTGACACTTGCATTTTGTATATTACAGTCAGATGGAGACCGACAAAACAATTTTCATTGAAGCGGTTAAAACAGCTATTTGGATTTGGTTGGAAACTGTTGGCCTCAAGCTTATTGGATACCGTTTATAATAATTTGCGTTCTCTTATTATCGGAAAATTGTATTCATCGGATGATCTCGCATATTACAATAAAGGAAAACAAATTCCAAACTTGTTTATCACAAATATTAATAATTCTATTGACAGTGTTTTATTCCCCGTTATGTCTCAAGAACAGAATGATGTGACAAGGATAAAATCTATGCTGCGTCGATCGATTAAGACGAGTGTGTATATTCTTGCACCTTTGATGATGGGTATTGCTTTTGTTGCTGAGCCATTGATACGATTGTTGTTGACAGAAAAGTGGCTTTCATGTGTATTCTTTTTACGTATTTTTTGTATTACTTATATGTTCTATCCGATTCATACGGCAAATCTGAATGCGATAAAAGCAATGGGACGAAGTGATCTCTTTTTAAAACTTGAAATTTTGAAAAAAATTGTGGGAATGGCAGCAGTGTTAATTTCCATGTGGTTTGGGGTAAAAGCAATGGCTCTTAGCCTTCTGGTGACGAGCTTACTCAGTCAGCTAATCAATTCATGGCCGAATAGAAGGCTATTGGATTATGGTTATTTGTCACAGTTGAAAGATATTTTACCGGGTATTTTGTTGGCAGTTTTCATGGGGGGCTGTGTTTTCCCAATCACATTGCTTGATTTACCAGATATTTTAACATTGGTGATTCAAGTGATTTTGGGAGCTGCAATTTATATCGGTGGTTCGAGATTACTGAAGCTGGAAGAATTTTACTATGTTTTAGATATGATAAAATCAATGATGAAGAAAAGACAGAAAAAGGCAGATTTTGAAACAAGAAACGATTGAAAGTGAAAGGTGTATGATTATGGAGAAAAAGTACAAAATTCTAGTTACCGGTGCCTGCGGTGTAACATCACGTTCGGTGGTACGTTCCCTAAATCGCAGTGCTTATTTTAAGGACCAGTGTGAATTTATTGGAACAGACGTGTGCTACAATTTATATGGCATTTATGAGGGACTGTACAGTCGGGTCTATCAGGTTCCGGCGTATCACGCTCCCAATTATCGTGAAGCAATACAGGAAATTATCGATGCACACGATATTGAATATGCTATTATCATTCCGGAACCGGAAGCACTATACTGGAGCAAAAATCCATTTCCGGTGAAGTTTTTCCGCATTCCACCAAAGTTTGGAAGAGCTGTTTTAAGCAAATTACATCTGTATGAGCTTTTGCAGGGTACTGGTTTGACACCAGATTTTCAACTGGTGAATAAGAAAGAAATATTAGAGAGTGCAAATTCTGTAAAGTTGTCTTATCCCATGTGGATTCGGGATTATTCAGAGGGCACTACTTCCGGCATGGGTTCCTTTGCACCGGACAACTATGAGGAGTTGAAAGCGTGGCTTTGTATTAATAAAAAAGTGGATACGTTTATGCTTTCCGAATTTTTACCGGGTCGGAATCTGGCGTGTTTTTTGATGTATGACAATGGAAAGTTGTTGAAATACGGTGTTGCACAAAGAATTGATTATTTGATGGCAAAAGTTGCCGTTTCCGGAATCACAGGAAATACCAGTAGAGGCAAGCTGTTAAATGATGAAAATGTTTTTGATGTCGCACGAAATGCAGTAGAATATGTGGCTTCTACGACGGGCGAAACCATGAATGGATTAGTTGTTGTCGATTTAAAAGAAAATGCTGATGGAAAGCCGATGGTGACAGAAATCAATCTCAGACACGTGGCGTTCACGTCTACTTTTGCCAATGCCGGTTTCAATTTCTCAGAATATCAAATGCTTCTGCTTAGTGGTCAAAAGGATTTAATTCCTGATGAATTGACGATGCAGTTCCCAGAGAATAATATCATGCTTCGGGATGTGGACGGATTGCCAATTTATTTGAGTGATTTTGAGGGAATACCATATTCTGTCATGGGATGAGATGTTAGAGAAAATGAGTGGAAAAAACTTCTGGGGGAGGATAGAAGCCTTCTTGAAAAGAACTGCATTTTGGACAACTGATTACTTTCATAAGAAACCGGTTCATAGATATTATGATGATATGAAAAATGTACTCTCGTCCTACGAAAAAGGAAAGGTTATTCAGGAGCAGCATTTGAAAGAAATGTTGGCTTATGCAACGAGGTACTCTCCTTTTTATCAATCTTATAGAGGGAAACCACTGTCGAATTTTCCAGTTGTCAATAAAAATATTTTGATTGAAAATTATGATCAAGTTGCAATTCCAGTGAACAAAATTCCCGGTCAAAATGGTGAATTGTTTATTCAAAGAACAAGCGGAAGTACTGGCAGACCATTTGCAATTCCACAGGATACTGGAAAGAGGAATCGAAGAGTTGGCGAAATAAAATATTTCAATGAAACAGCCGGATTTCGTTCTCATGAGAAATTGGGACAGTGTCGTGTTTGGACAAGTTGGCATCATAAAAATACGAAACAGGAATTTAGAGAGAATATTTATGCCATTCAGGTAAAGCATATGGACGATGCGACTATTTCTGAACTTGTGAAAACAGTGAAGAAACGAAACCTTGTTGCGTTGCGTGCTTATGCCTCTTATTATGAAGCAATTGCACACTATTTTAAAGATGGAAAGGGCAATCTTTCCGATATGAAATCGTTGCGTGTTTGTTTTTCCACGTCTGAAAGTTTATCAGAGTATGCGAAAGATACGTGGCAGGAACTTTGGGGGATTCCAATCGTAGAAACTTATGCAAATGAAGAAGCGGGAATGATGGGACAACAGCAAGTCGATAGTAATGCTTTTTATCTGAATCATTCTGGTTATGTATTTGAATTTTTAAAGTTGGACGAGGATAAGCCGGCACCATACGGAGAATTGAGTCGTATTGTCATTACAGATTTATTTAACCATGCGTTTCTGTTGATTCGCTATGATACCGGAGATACTGCTATTTGTGAAAAGGGAAATGTAGAAAGTAATGGCTGGGATTATATCAGTAAGCTGTATGGCAGAAGAATGGATTTGGTATATGACATTCATGACAATCCTATCCATCCGATGAATTTTTCCAGAATTTTGAAAAATTTGCCCGGCATTATACAATATCAATTTGTGCAAAAAGGACAATATGAATATGTGATTCGCTTAAACATGGAAAATGAAGAAAATGTAGATGAAGTCGTTGCACAAATTAAAGAAATTTTGGGCGGTGCAGAAGCGAATGTTCAAGTGGAAATGGTTGACGAGATTCCAGTACTAGCAAGTGGAAAGCGAAAGCCAATTGTCAACGAGTGGAAAAAGTCATAATAATCTAAAATGGGGCAGGTCATATAAAAGATAAAACGCAATTTATCGCAAAAGAGGATATTATAATGAAATATGATTATTTAATCGTCGGTTCTGGACTTTATGGTGCTACGCTTGCACATGAGGTGAAAAAAGCAGGGAAAACTGTTTTAGTAATTGACAAGCGCCCGAATATCGCCGGAAATGTTTATACGCAGGACGTGGAAGGCATTCATGTGCATCAATATGGCGCACATATTTTTCATACCAATGAGAAACAGGTGTGGGATTACGTAAATCAGTTTGCTGTGTTTAATCGTTTTACTAATTCGCCGGTTGCAAATTATCGTGGAGAATTGTATTCAATGCCATTTAATATGTACACGTTTAATAAAATGTGGGGCGTGATTACTCCAGAAGAAGCTGAAGCAAAGATCAACGAGCAGCGAGCAGAAATAACGCATGAACCGCAGAATCTCGAAGAACAGGCGATTTCTTTGGTCGGTAGAGATATTTACGAGAAGCTTGTCAAAGGATATACAGAAAAGCAGTGGGGACGTCCTTGTACGGCATTGCCGGCATTTATCATTAAGCGATTGCCGGTACGATTGACGTTCGATAACAATTATTTCAATGCACTCTATCAGGGCATACCTATCGGTGGTTATACACAGATAGTGGCGAATATGCTGGATGGAATTGAAGTACGGCTGGGTGTGGATTATCTGGAAAATAAGTCGGAACTTGATGCACTTGCAGAAAAGGTGATTTATACCGGTCCAATTGATGCTTATTTTCAGTATCAATTGGGTGCATTGGAATATCGTTCTGTGCGGTTTGAAACGGAACTTTTGGACATTCCGAATTTTCAGGGCAATGCGGCAGTCAACTACACCGATACAGAAACACCGTGGACGAGAATTATAGAGCATAAGTGGTTTGAGTTTGGAAAAGATGCTGATGGAAATGATTTGCCGAAAACGGTGATCAGTCGGGAATATTCTTCAGAATGGAAACTTGGAGATGAACCGTATTATCCGGTGAATGATGAAAGAAACACGAAGTTATATCAGCGATATAAAGCACTTGCTGCTCAGGAATCGGATGTGATCTTTGGTGGACGCTTGGGCGAATATAAATATTATGATATGGATGCTGTCATTCTTTTGGCACTGCGAAAGAGTAAGGAATTGTTGAAATAAGAAATGGCACTGTACTGATTTTGTACAGTGTCATTTTTTTATTTTGTGATGGTATGATTGGAATTCATTTTACAGGCTTAGTTTTTTATCTACCAACCAATCTACTAAGAAAAATCCACCGACACAGGCGGCAAGATTAATCAGCAAGGCTGGCAAATACATGACAGGGGAAAAGTAAATACTTGTCAGGCTGACAAAGGCATTGATAACAGTATAGGTTTCTTCGATAGTGTTGAAATTGAAAGCGGTTGTAATCAAAGAAGCAAGTAAACACAATATGAATGAAACACCACACCACATAACAAACGCCAGTAGAATGCGCCCTTTGCTGTTGCCTAACAGTGTTTTGGTCAGAACAATAGCAATATATGCCAGAACGACTTTGCAAAGGAACGAAAAGATATAATCGAATAAGTACATGAACATACCGAAGATGTTATATGGTGTAAATAGTGTTTTGTAAAGTTCCTCGCCGGTTAAGCTTGTATCGAAGAACAGTTCCCGCAAAAATCCAATAATGTTTTCACCGTAATGATAGGCAGCATAGGCACAATCGGTAAAAATCAGAATGGCAAATAAAATTGTTAATCCTGCAAAAGTAAACAGTGTCATCAGAAGCTTCGCACCAAGAACCTGTTTGGAACTGCGTGGTGCTGAGAATAGCAGATAACCCTGACGTTTGGAAATATCCTCGTTGAAGTTGATGACGCTAAAGATGAGGACAGCGGTAGAACCAAAGGCAATGCAAGCGATTTCACCGAGTAGACCTAAAGTACATAAGAAGCCGATTTCAAATGCCCAGCCGACAAGAAAAATAGCGTTCAGAATAATCGAAATTCCTGCGATTCCCAGTACAAAAATGCGAGAACGACGGAATTCATATTTTAAAAGTTTAGACATGATGATTCTCCTTTTTGTTTTTAGTATATGTGTCTGTTGTACGAATTTCATAAATCCAGCCAATGAGTAGAACGATACACACGATGAGAGAAACGTTAACGATTCTTCGTGAAAAGATGCGTGAACGGCAGTATGCGTGTTTGAAATATTCAGACATAAAAATCTCCTTTTTCGGAAGTTTTACATATTTGGCGGTATCTGATTTTGTGGCGGTTGCGGTGGTACTGGTGGCATAGGTTGCCCTTGCTGCCACATATTTGGTGGATATTGTACGTACTGTGGTGGGTAGTATACAGCGGCAAAATGCTCTCGGTATAAATCAGAAATGGACTTTCCGTATCTGGTGCGAATTTCTTTGAGATCTCCCTCCAGAACAAGTGAACCACGATCCATCATGACAATACGATCTACAATAGGTTCTAATTCATCAAATAGGTGACTGGAAATCAGAATTGTTGCTTCTGGATTTGCTCCACGAAGGATACTCTGGATAATTTGGTCTCGCCCGATGAGGTCAATGTCGTTCAATGGCTCGTCTAACATAATAACCGGTGCATTTCGAGATAAAGTGGCAGCAATTTTCAGCTTTGCCGCCATACCGGAGGACAGAGACTTTACTTTGAAGTCGGGTGAAAGCTGCATAAACTGTAGCAAGTCCGCAAAGCGATTGGCGTCGAAATCCACAAAGAAATCCTTATAAAATTCCTCCACATCACGGATTTTCATGTAGTCGTAATAAAACGGTTCGGTACACATATAGGCGATACGTTTCTTACTTTCCACGCCAATGGGCATACCTTGAAAATATGTCTGACCAAGCGTTGGCTTCACCAATCCCGCTGCAATACGCATCATTGTACTTTTTCCACTTCCGTTTGGTCCTACCAGTGCATAGACGTGACCGGGCAGAAATTGGAGCGAGAAGTCATTCAAGGCATATAAATTGCCATAATTTTTGGTTACGTGTTCGAATGTCAACATATCGAATCCTCCTTTTGTATTTGTGATTGAATGAGATGTATAATTTCATCTTTAGAAAAATGATAAGTTCCCATCTGCTTCAGAAATTTGTCGCAAAGTGCCATACCGATTTGCCGTCGCAGACGAGAGGGCAGTGTTTCGTCATTTGTGAGAAAAGTTCCTACACCACGTTTGGAATAGGATATTCCTTCACTTTCCAGTTGGTGATAAATTCTCTGAACGGTATTGGGATTGACTTGATATTCAATGGCGAGATCCGTTCCGGAGGGCAGTTTATCGCCGGGTTTTAGTTCACCAATGACAATGCGACGTTTGATATCTTCGGTGATCTGCAGATAGAGGGGGTAGTTCGCTTGAAACTCCATGCACGTAACTCCTTTCACTTCAATAATTTTAGTGTACTAGTTCACTAGTATTATAATACACTATTTTTCTGTGTTTGTCAAGTACTTTTTCAAAAAAATTTTTTGGTTCAGCGGTAAAGATGAAAACTGATCTTGAGGATTTTTCATGAAAATAGATTTCCGTGTATTTTGGGCAAAATCTCTTGACATTTTTCTAAAAGCGTGCTATAATACCTGATGAAAACGCTTAGAAAAGGTGAAGTATCTGTTTCACGATTCGGTGCAGAGAGGCTCGGTATGCTGGAACGAGAAGCGAATCGAAATGGAGAAGTTACCCCTTGGAGCGGATTCCCCGAACCACAGTTTTTGTGCAGTAAGGGGATACGGTTGCGCCCGTTATTGCGCCAAAGAGGCTGACACGATTTTGAGTCAGTAAACTGAGGTGGTACCACGGGATTCCGCTTAAGGAGCTCGTCCTCTGGAAAGCATTCCGGAGGACGAGCCTTTTCGTTACTCCGAAAAATAATGGAAAGAAGGAAAAAAAGAATGACAGTATTTGAAGAATTGAAACGCAGAGGTCTGATTGCCCAGATGACCGACGAAAAGGAAATTGAAGAATTGGTGAACAATGGGAAGGCTATATTCTACATTGGTTTTGATCCGACGGCGGATAGTCTGCACGTTGGTCACTTTATGGCACTTTCTCTGATAAAACGGCTGCAAGAAGCAGGCAACAAACCGATTGTTCTGCTCGGTGGTGGCACAGCAATGATTGGGGATCCTTCTGGCAAAACCGATATGCGGAAGATGATGACGAAAGAAACCATTCAGCATAATGTAGATTGCTTTAAAAAGCAGATGAGCCGCTTTATCGACTTCTCTGAGGGGAAAGCGTTGGTTGTCAACAATGGTGATTGGCTGCTTAATTTGAATTATGTAGACGTTTTGCGAGAAGTGGGCGCACATTTCAGTGTGAATCGGATGCTTTCTCATGAGTGCTATAAACAGCGCATGGAGAGGGGATTGACATTTTTAGAATTCAACTACATGATTATGCAGAGCTATGACTTCTATAAGTTGTTCCAAGATTACGGCTGTAATATGCAGTTCGGTGGTGATGACCAGTGGGCAAATATGCTTGGTGGGACGGAGCTGATTCGCAGGAAGTTGGGTAAAGATGCTTATGCTATGACCATTACGCTTTTGCTTAACTCCGAGGGGAAAAAGATGGGAAAAACGGAAAAAGGTGCTGTATGGCTTGACGCAGAAAAAACAACGCCGTACGAATTTTATCAGTACTGGCGAAACGTGGCGGACGACGATGTAATCAAGTGTCTGAAACTATTGACTTTTGAACCGATTGAAGAAATCGAAGAAATGGAGCGTACCTTAAAAGGGCAACAGCTGAATCAAGCGAAAGAAGTTTTGGCATATTCTTTGACAAAGCTGGTACACGGTGAAGCGGAGGCAGAAAAGGCGCAGGCAACGGCTCGTGCGGTATTTGGCGGTGCAGGTGCTGCAAAGGATATGCCATCGACTATATTGACAGCTGCTGATTTGGCAGATGGTGGCATTGGCTTATTGTCCTTGATGGTAAAAACAGGCTTAGCACCATCCAACGGAGAGGCACGGCGACTGGTACAACAGGGTGGTGTCTCGATAAATAACGAAAAAATTACTGACCCGAAATTTGTGGTATATCCACAAGGGGAAACGATTTTGCGAAAAGGCAAAAAAGTATTCCATAAGGTTTTGGTGGAAGAATGAAACAGAATTGGGTTAGAGGTGTGTTATGTTAGCAGATTATGTTGAAAGTCATCTTGAAGATTATACTAAATATTCTAATACAATGAGTGTGGCAGAAATTACACTGATTGTCGTTGTCGTGTTGCTTTTGATCGTTCGAATCCTAGCGTATCGACTACATAAGCGTACGGATAAACGAGAACGAGAGGAACTGGAAGAGGCAAAACGCCTAGGAATTGAAAAGTCACAGAAATCGCCTGTCTGTGAGAAATGCGGTGCAAGCCTTTCTAAAATGGGGAAATTTTGTCCGAAATGTGGGGCGGCTTATCCGGAAACAAAAGCAGGAGATGATGCTTTAATAGAAATTACGGATAAGCTTGACGCATTGGATAAGAGAAAAGAATGCCAACAGATAGGGATGATTATTAGTGCTGTTGCTTATGGCTTCATTGTGGGAATTATTGCTTTTACTCTGATATGAATCAATGCACTTACGTATTCGAATACAATTTCAGAAGACAGTTCACAAAGCACAGCTTCGGATACATATGTAAATGCAGAGGTTGGCGATATTATTTCATTCGGTGATTATAACTGGATTGTCCTAGATAAAACAGAAGATACGATGCTCATTATCACAGAAGATGTGATAGAAGAAAGAGCCTATAACGAGGAATATGAATCTATTACATGGGAAGAATGTACACTGCGTACATATTTAAATGGAGAATTTTACGACAGCTTTTCCGAAGAAGAACAAGCAATGATCGCAGAAACAAATTTAACTACTCCCGATAATTCAGCATATGGCACAGACGGTGGCAACGACACAACAGACAAAATATTTTTATTAAGCTTATACGAAGTGAGACAATATATGACAGAAAATGAGCGAAAATCTAATAGTTGGTGGTGGCTGCGGTCGCCCGGCAATATTCAGAATCATGCGGCGGTTGTCCATTCCGACGGCGTTGTCTCTACTCGTGGTAATAATGTCGACTATGGTTATGGCGTTCGTCCCGTTCTTAACCTACTCGTTTAACCTAATTTCACAGATACAAATAAATTTTATCAAAAAACAGAGGTGTGTAACAATGAATATATCTATGATTCTCACAATATTAATTATCGCAATTGCGCTGTTGTTTCTCGCACAGATTCTCGTGTATCAGCTTCGGAAGCGTTCAGAAGACCGTGAACAGGAGGAGCAACAGCAAAAATTGCAAAGTACGACACAGGAAAACGGTGTATCTACTTGCAGCAGATGTGGTGCAAGTCTTCGGAAAACGGGCAAATTCTGTCCGAAATGTGGTGTATCTGTTCTAGAAAATGCCAATCAAATTGATTATGCCAATAGTCCAAATTATCCCAATTATAAGAAACAAACCGACGACAATTCCACCAATGCACAAACGGAAGAGATGAAAAAACGTCGCAAGAGAAGAAACGTGTTCTGTGGAATTTCCTATGGTGCAGTGGTAGCAGTTGGTGTGGCGGCTGTACTCGTGGTGAATACGATTTTTACAGGAGATGGCAGCAGTGACGATAGTATTTCCGATGAAGTGGTTGTTGCCGAGAATGAAACGTCAGAGGAAGCAACAGAAGAAAGCAGCGTGGCGGACACAACAAAGGCGACTGAGAAAACGACTACAAAGGCAACGACAACGGAAGTGACGACGACAGAGTCCAACGGTATATTTACTCCGGACGGCACACTGGGCGATGATGGCGATCAGCTGAGCATTCTGTGTTGGACTGACACGGACTTGAATGCAATGCTCGAAGTTACTTCTGCTAAGAATACAACTTATGTAAATGTAGGCTCTGATGGTACAGAAGCTTCTAAGCAGTACATCACATACTTCTCTTCTGGTGAAGATGTAGACTTGTATTTCTGCGATGCTGACTGGACTATGGCTTATGTAAACAACGATAAATATTCTGCTCCGTTGTCTGCACTGGGCATTGACAAAAGCGATTATTCGGATGCTTACAGCTACACTGTAGCAGTTGGTACATCTGATGCAGGCGTTTTGAAGGCTGCTTCTTTCCAGGCAGCAGGTGGTGTATATGCATATCGTATAGACTTAGCTAAAGAATATCTGGGCGTAACAACTCCAGATGAAATGCAGGCATATGTAAGCGATTGGGATACATTCTGGTTAACTGCGGCTACTGTACATGATGCATCGAATGGCGTGACCGCTATGGCTGATACCATTGCTGGCGTATGGCGTGCATACAATTGCGCTAGAAACACAACATGGGTAACAGATGGCATATTTACTTATGACGATACCCTGATTACTACAATCGATACCATTTATGATGCGTACACAAGTGGTTACATCTGCAATGGTATTGAACAGTGGACAAATGACTGGTATGCAATTGGTTATGCAACTGGTTCTTTGGCTAACAACACCATGGGTTACTTCTTCCCGTCTTGGTCTTTGACTTCTACCGGTCAGTTGGCTTCAGCGGAAGGTTATAATTAGGAAACCGACTCGTTTGATAATGTTGGCACAAGCGGTTTGTATGCTGTCACGAAAGATCCGAGTGGCTGGTACTGGGGCGGTACATGGATCTGCGTATCTCCGTTATGTGACAATGCAACGGCTGCTGCTCAGTTCATGTATGATATGACAATTAACGCAGAAACCATGAAGGAATATGCAATTAACCATTCTGACTTTGTTAACAATCAGACTGTAATGCAGGAAATCATTGACGAAGGTTCTAACTGCAACACATTGTTGCAAGAAGGCTATCAGGATCAGTTCCCGGCATTGGCTGATTCCGCAGCTTCTATCGACCTCGATGGTGTTGCTACAGAGTATGATGGCACAGTCACAACCGATCTGGTTAATGCAATCACTTCTTATTGCCAGGGTGGCGTAAGCAGTGCTGAAGATTGCCTAGAAGCTTTCTTGGATTCTGTTGCAGCAGATCTGCCGGATGTAACTGTTTATTGATTTTTAGGAAATTCTTTTTTCAAACACCCCCGATTCAGAACAATTTGAATCGGGGGTGTTTCATCCATATCAAATACAATTACGACAACGCCGCGACTACTTCAACTTCAACAAGAACGCCTTTGGGCAAATCTGCGACGCCGACACAGCTCCTCGCCGGTTTTGCGTCGCCTAGTGCTTCAGCATAAGCTTCATTGAATGCGGCGAAATCCTTTGCCACGTCTTTCAAGAAACAAGTAGTCTTGATGACATGGCTGAAATCTGTGCCAGCTTCTGTTAGAACTGCTTTTAGGTTTTCCATTACCTGTTTCGTTTGACTGGATATATCAGTCGCCTCGACCTGACTTGTTTCAGGATTGATGGCAATCTGACCGGAGGTGAAAAGAAAATCACCGACCTTTACTGCCTGAGAATAGGGGCCGATGGCATCCGGTGCGTTTTTGGTGTAAATTGTTTCCATAAAATGACTTCCTTTCGTTTATATATTAATCAACTATATGAAATCCCTCTTGCAAGAGCGCATGGCGGATTTCTTCAATATGGGCATAATCTCTTGTTTCCATCGTGATACGCAAGAAGCAGCCATTAACATCTCTGCCCTCGTTGGCATGCTCGTGGTGAATGGAAATGACATTGCCTCCAAGGTCTGCGATAATCCGTGAAACATCTTTCAGTTGTCCCGGCTTGTCGATGAGTTCGATATTGAGCATACAGGTTCTGCCGGACATGAGCAAACCACGTTTAATGACACGAGAAAGAATCGTTACATCAATATTACCGCCGGAAACGAGACAAACCACTTTCTTTCCTTCGATGGGTACCTTATGGAACATCGCCGCAGCAACGGGAACAGCACCTGCACCCTCGGCAATTAGCTTTTGATTTTCAATCAATGCCAGAATCGCTGCGGAAATTTCATCATCCATCACCGTGACGATTTCGTCCACATAATCCTTCACATACTGAAATGTATGTGGCCCTGGTTCTTTTACGGCGATACCATCGGCAATCGTAGAAACGGAATCCAGACAAGTGATTTTGTTTTCGTGCAGTGAAGCGTACATACTCGGTGCGCCGCTTGCCTGCACACCATACACCTTAATATTCGGATTTAGATGTTTGATAGCGAATGCAACTCCGGAAATCAATCCGCCACCGCCTACTGGAACAATGACAGCGTCCATATCCGGCATTTGATCGAGAATTTCCAACCCGATTGTCCCCTGTCCGGCAATGACGTTTTCATTGTCAAACGGGTGGACAAAGGTATAATTATGCTCTTTTTGCAGTTCCAGTGCTTTCGCATAGGCGTCGTCATAGACTCCCTTTACCATGCAGACTTCTGCGCCGTAGGATTTTGTCGCTTCTACTTTTGAAATTGGTGCGCCATCCGGCAGACATATTAGAGATTTGATGTGATATTTCGAAGCAGCAAGTGCTACGCCCTGTGCGTGGTTGCCTGCAGAACAGGCGATAACGCCTCGTGTCTTTTCTTCCGGTGTTAGCTGCGATATCATATAGGAAGCACCACGAACCTTGAACGAACCGGTAACCTGTAAATTTTCCGTTTTGAGATAAATCGTACTCTCCGGACAGAGTTTTGGTGCAGCAATGAGATCCGTTTTGCGAATCACCTGACGCAGTACATGGCTTGCTTGATAGATTTTATCCAATGTCAGCATATGATTTCATTCCTTTCCGGCATATTACCCTTGTTCTTTTGCAGTTAATTGATCAATGAATTGTCTTGCAGTGCGGGCACTTTTGCCAATTTTTTGCATAGCGAATTGTTCTGCCTGAGCGTCTAGTTCTATTTCTGGCAGTGTCAAACCAGACTCTTTTGCCAGAGCATGGACAATTTCCAGATAGAGCTTTTTTTCCGGTCGGGTAAAGGTCACGGTAATGCCAAACCGTGCGGAGAGAGAGATTCGCTCTTGAACGGTGTCGTTATGGTGTTTGTCTCGCCCATCGTCAAATGTTTCTTTGATGAGATGTCGTCGATTACTTGTGGCATAAATTACAGTATTTTTTAATCGTGCTGTTGTGCTGCCCTCTAAAATAGCCTTGAGTGTTCCGAAATTCGGATCGTCTTCCGAAAACGTTAAATCGTCGATAAACAAGATAAATTTCAGTGGGTTTTGACACAGATGATCCATAAGTTTTGGGATAAATTTCAATTGCTCTTTGTTCAGTTCAATCAGCCGCAATCCCTGTTCTCGATAAGTATTGGCAATCGCTTTAATTGTTGCAGATTTTCCTGTGCCAGCATCGCCGGAAAGAAGAACATTGGAGGCATATCGTCCACGTAACAGAGCGCAAGTATTATCAACGACGACTTGTCGTTCCCGCTGGTATCCCACCATGTTGCAGAGCTGAATGGGGTCTGGATTATGTACTGGAATCACTTCACCACAGTTGTTTAGTGTAAACATATGGTATTTTGCATAGATACCATAACCGTGCCATTCAATTTCTGATAATAGCTTTGAATAGCGTTTATCCAGATCAATGACATTAATATTCCATGTAGGCATTGGAATAGGCAGTTGGAGTTCAACTTGGAGTGTCGCAGGTGTTAGCTGCGCAATTTTTCCCAAAATTTTGAGTTCACTATGGAGACAGTCCGTTAGTAATTTCGTTATCGGTTGTTTTGCACCAATGCGTTGAACATAGACGTTTTCACTAGCGAGTACTAGCTGTTCAATGTATTCTGTCAAACTGTCTGTTTGTGTATAGAGTGCAGCGGTCATATCGCTATAGGCTCGAATTTTTTCAGTTGTATCATCAGCATGACAATGGCAAAGTTTTGAAAGTGCTGTCAAAACAGAATCTTGTCGTAGCTGTCGGAATATCACTAGTGTATCTAAGCCATAGCCAATTTCTTCTAATAACGTCATAGCGTAAAGTTCACCTCCATATTAGCGAAGAAATCCAATTATGGTTTCTGTGCATTCTGTGCAAGACAACGGTGTAACGCCTTTTCCTGCCAAATCGGCGGTACGATAGCCAGCATTCAGATAAGCATCTACAGCGTCTTCAATTGCCTTTGCTTCGATGTCTAAATCGAAGGAATAGCGGAGCATCATTGCAGCTGAAAGAATCGTTGCAATGGGATTCGCTTTATTTTGCCCCGCAATATCGGGTGCGGAACCGTGAATTGGTTCGTACATACCATGCTTTGTTGCACCAAGAGAAGCCGATGGCAGCATACCAATCGATCCAGTGATTTGAGAAGCTTCATCTGAGAGAATGTCGCCGAACATATTTGATGTAACAACTACGTCGAATTGTCTGGGATTTTTCACAAGCTGCATCGCTGCGTTGTCTACAAGCATATCGGTCAGGGTAATATCTGGATAGTTTTTTGCCACATCGTGTACCACTTCACGCCACAGACGGGAGCTTTCAAGAACATTTGCCTTATCAATGCTAATGACGTTTTTGCTACGTTTTCGTGCTATTTCAAAAGCTACACGTGCGATTCGCTCTACTTCCATTTTACTATAGCACTCGGTGTCATACGCTTCTGCGCCATATTTGCCGTTCCGTTTCCCACGTTCGCCAAAGTAAATACCGCCGGTCAATTCACGAACCATGATAATGTCAAAGCCTTTTTTCACAATGTCTGTTCGCAGTGGGCAGTCGTGTTTGAGTGCAGGGTATAATTTCGCAGGGCGCAAGTTTGTAAAGAGTCCTAGTGCTTCTCGAATGCCGAGTAGAGCCTTTTCTGGGCGGAGGTGGGGCGGCATTTCGTCCCATTTGTTGTGCCCGACTGCACCGCCTACAGCACCAAGCAGTACGCTGTCGCTTGCCAAACAGCCGTCTATTGTTTCTTGTGGTAGTGGAACGCCAGTTGCATCAATTGCACAGCCACCAATTAAGTAGGGTGTACAATGGAACGTATGTCCGTAAATTTTGCCGATTTTCTGGAGAACCAAGACGGCACTGTCTACAATTTCAGGACCAATACCATCGCCTCGAAGTAATGCAATTTGAAAATCCATGGGATAACCACCTTTGTTTAATATTTGAAGCTGTCCGTATTGGACAAGATATTCAATGGTGACATCATACAAAGCTATTTTCTCTTTTTGGTGCGATATCACATTTTATTATAGCACAAATAGGAGATAATTGCAAGAGGTGATTCGTTGCTTTCACGGAAATCAATTTTAGTAAACGATTTGTAATATTTCTTTTTCCTGACAAATTCATGCTGATTTCAATAATTGACAAAAGTCAAATTAGCTGTGAAATTGCAGGAATGTAATGAATTTTCAGCACATATATTATGAAATTCGTAACCGAATTGTAATTATTGATTTCCGTGATTTTCGATTTCGCTCACTTGAAATTTTCATCTGTATATGCTATAATAATCTATACCGCCTTGGCGGTAATTTTCATTGCAAAAGGAGGAAATGCAATGCAATATACATATATACCCAAAGGTGTCTGTTCTAGGCAAATTGTGATTGATGCTGCGGACGGTATCATAAATGATATTCGCTTTATTGGAGGCTGTAGTGGCAATACCCAAGGAATTGGCGCACTGGTAAAAGGTATGGCGATTGATGATGTAATTACGAGGTTAGAGCATATTCGTTGTGGCAATCGTCCAACATCATGTCCCGATCAATTGGCACAGGCATTGAAACTTGTGAAGCAGCAGTAGCCTACAGAAAAATTATCAATTGAAAAAAGCAACCTGATGACGTTTAGATTCGTCTATTGTCAGGTTGCATTTTTATCAAAAATTATTTTTTAGCACTCCCGTGTAGTATTGCTTTAAATTAATCGTGCATTCCACGTAAAATCCAGTCGTACATTCCCTGATATTGGAGTGCAGACCTGCCCCAAGAGAAATCTTGTTCCATGCCACGATGTACAATATCGTTCCAATCGTTACGATGGTCGAAATAAATTGATTTTGCATAGTTGATGGTATACAGTAAATCATCTGCATTGTAGTGAGAAAATGTGAAGCCAGTCCCAGTTTTTTCAAATTCATTATAGGGAAAAACGGTGTCTTTTAAGCCACCAGTTTCTCGTACGATCGGTACGGTGCCATAGCGTAGAGAGATTAGTTGTGTCAGACCACATGGTTCAAACCGAGAAGGTACTAGCATTGCATCGGCGGCAGCGTATAGCTTGTGTGCCAATGGATCGGAGTAGAAAATGTTAGCCGATACACGGTCAGGGTGCTTTCCTTGATAGTAGCGGAACATATTTTCATAACGTTCGTCTCCAGTGCCAATGATGACAAATTGTGTAAATTCATCAGCAATACGGTCTGCAATCCAGTCTACCAAATCCAAACCTTTTTGGTCAGTTAAGCGAGAGATGATTGCAATCATGAATTTGTTTTCGTCCACAGATAATCCCAGTTCTTGCTGCAATGCTTTCTTTGCCTCTTTTTTTTGTGGAATTGCATCTGCAATGGAGTAATGCACCGTAATTTTGGGGTCTGTTTGTGGATTGTACACATCATAGTCAATGCCGTTTAAAATACCACGTAAAGAACGTGATCGTGCACAAAGCAAACCGTCTAGCTGTTCGCCATAGTATGGCGTTTTGATCTCCTCGGCATAGGTTTCACTGACAGTGGTGATATAGTCTGCATAAACTAGACCACCTTTAAGCATATTAGCATCTTTTTTGAACTCCAGTTTATCTGGTGTGAACATATAGTCTGGCAGATTGGTGTTGTAGACAAAATGACGCATATCCCAAACTCCTTGGAATTTCAGATTGTGAATGGTCATGATGCTTTTTGTACCCCAATAGAAACTATGGGTTGCAAAGGTGCTGTGCAGAAATACTGGAATCATGCCAGTCTGCCAATCGTGGCAGTGAATAATGTCTGGGTGAAAACCGATAATGGGCATTGCTGCCAAAACGGCTTTGCAGAAAAAGATGTACCGTTCAATATCCCAACGAATGGAGTCGCTGTAAGGACGATCACATTTAAAATAGTGTTCGTTGTCTATGAAGTAGAAATGAACACCTTCATATTCATACTCCATAATACCTACGTGAACATTTTCTACGTGGCGACCATAGTCCATATAGAAGTGGGTGACATAGCGGAATTGATTCCGATACTCATAAGGAATGCAGGTGTAATCGGGAATGATGACACGTACATCATATTCATTTGGATTCAAGTTTTTGGGCAAAGCCCCCACTACATCAGCTAGTCCGCCTGTTTTAACAAAGGGGACACATTCTGACGTAGCAAATAAAATGTTTTTCATAATTCATTACCTCGAGCACTTTTGAATTGTACTCTTTACTCCTTCCGTACAATTTGAGAAAGTCACAGATACTTTAGGCACAGTACTGAGGAACAGAAACTGCTCTCGTTTATTATTATACACGATTTTTCCTCTGCCGTCAAGTATTTTTTTGAAAAACAAGAAAAAATCTTCAAACAATAGAGCATTGAATTGTAAAAGTTGCACAAGTCGAGGGCTTTCTGCAAAAGGTTATCTTATCCTTTTGAAATTTCAGCGATAAAGTAAATTCCATCGTCCGATTTTTGTGCAGATAAGTCGCCACCATAGTTTGTGGCGATTTTTTTTGCGATGGACAACCCGATTCCATGACCACCAGTCTCAGAATTGCGAGAGCTGTCTGAACGATAAAATCGATCGAATAATCGTTTGCAGTCTAAATTTTCTTCTAAATCTGCTGTATTTTGAATTCTGAAAATAATGTGCTTCCGATCAGTCTTTAGAGAAATACGAATATAACCGTTTTCTGTAACATATTTCGAAGCATTTTCTGTTAGAATGGAAATCATCTGTTTGAGCTGTTCTGCATTGCCTTTTAAAGAAATATTGTCGTCGATGTCCACTTCTAGTGTAACGTTCTTTTGTCCGACAACCTCTTGAAAGCTATTGACAGTTTCTGTTGTCAACGCACTGAGATTCACTTGATCCATTACTACATTTTCACCGATTTCATCCATTTTGGAAAGGCTCAAAAGGTCGCTGATAAGCTTACTCATGCGTTTGGTTTGCGTGATGATGTTTTGCGTCCAGTCATTACTGCCGTTTTTGTATTGGAGTACTTCAGCGTTTGCAGAAATGATGGCGAGCGGTGTTTTTAATTCATGACTTGCATCTGTAATAAATTGTTTTTGTTATGCAGAGTTTTCCGCAAAAGGTTTTACTACTCGTTTGGAGATGAAGCCAAAAACCAAAGTAACCAGTATAACAATCGCAATTGCAGTTACACCTACAATTCGCATAATTACTTGTCGAGCGGAAAAGTCTTTACTGCAATCCAAAAACACGGTAAAGGTATTGTTGTCTCCTTCTGTAATTCGATAACGATACTGATCCAAATAACCGGTCGTTTTTTCGTTTCCTAGAGCTGTTTCACCCATTTCTAGGGCATCGTCCCAGCTGACGGAGGCGATGTGTTCCATATTGATATTTTCTGCTTCATCGTCTTCGTTAAAGTAGACCACGAAATAGCGTGTTTCATATTCCGACTCTTCGTTGATGCTCAAATAGGGGAGCATCTCGGAGTAGTTGTTGTTTTTATACTCTTGGATATTGGGAACCAGACCGTTGTTCAGACTAATGACCTGCGTCATATTGTCTGCTTGTGAAGTGTTGTAAAAACTGAAGGCGACGAAGGTGATAAATATAATCGTACTAAATACGCATGAGGTGGAAAAAAATACGATCCAAATGAGTTTGCGTTGTAAACGTTTCATCGAAGCCTCCTTAAATACTCAGACGGAAACGACACGATATGTATCACCGTTTTGTTCGATGTTTACCGATGACCGAATCTGTCGCAGCTTGTTTTGCAGGTAGGAAATATAGAGCAGTATGACGCCGTTATCTTTGTTGTCGTCCCAGAGCTTCTCTTGAATTTGTGCTGTGGAAAGAGGTGCTGTTCGATTTTTTAAAAATAGAGATAATAGTTGGCATTCCTTGCTGGAAAGGCGTAAGCTACCGACGTCAGATTTTAATTCAAGCGAATCGCAGTCCAGCGTAATATTTCCCACGCTTTGCGTTTGAACTCGATAGCGTGTCGAGCGGCGAATCATGGCTTGGAGTCTTGCAACCAATTCAGCAGCAGCAAATGGTTTTCCCAAATAATCATCTGCACCGCAAGATAGTCCATTGATGCGGTCTTCTACCTGTGTTTTTGCAGTTAGGAGCATTACCGGCGTAAAATTGCCGGCATCTCGTATTTGTTGTAAGACTGAAACACCGTCTTGTTTTGGCATCATAATGTCAAGAACAGCGGCATCGTACTCTTGCGATTGCAAATGTTTCAGTGCTTCTGCCCCGTCATAGACTGGATCAACTGTAAATCCTTCTATCTTTAAAATTTCTGTAATTGCCATAGAAAGGCTTTTTTCGTCTTCCGCATACAATATTTTCATGTTTATAGAAATTCCTCCTGTTATTTCCGAATCATTTCCCGAATGGTCTGTAAAGTTAAATCAGTCGATGCCATTTCTTCTGCACAGCGTAGTAATTCTGACTCAATCAATGCCGTATCTTGAATATTCTTCTTATAGCGCATTTGGTGCTCTAAACTTGCCCAGCAATCCATTGCAATGGTGCGTAATTGAATTTCTCCACGAATAAAAGGAATTTCAGCGTTGTCGAACGGTAAGCGTACGATTACATGGAGACTGCGATAACCATTTGGTTTCGGCATAGCGATATAATCTTTGTTTTTCACAATTTTCCAACATTTTGCCTGCTTCATCTCTTCTAAAACGGCATAAACATCGCCCACAAAGTGCGTGACGACTCGTATGCCGATGGTGTCAGAAAGTTTCGTTAGTGCTGTCTCCGGCATTTCGGGCAGCCCTTTCTTTTTTAGTTTTCCACGCATACTTTCTGCACTTTTGATGCGACTGTTCAGATGCTCCGCAGGTGTTGCACCGTCTTCCTCTTGAGGAATCCGCCCGAGTTCCTGTATCAGTTCGTCCAACATATTTTGCAGTACCGTTTGCAGTGGCTCTGCATATACACCATAAAAATTTTTGTCTTCCTGTTTCATGCCTCGTACACTCCTTTTGGTGCGATTATTTTTTATTGTACCTTCATTATAGCATGGCAATGTGTAAATAACATTAAAATTTAAGCTATTTTTTCTGATTTTTTTGTGTGAAATCCCCAAGTATTTTGCAGATGTTTTCGAAAGGCGAGATGGATGAAACGAAAGTGAAGAGTTCTTTGAAAATTCTTCTCACTTTGATACTGTGTGACGTTTTGATGTATGATTCGATATTATCACTTAATTTTCATCAAACTTTCATCTTTTTTTTCACATTAGTTGTGTAAAATGATTTTGTATTCAGCCGATTTTGTGCAGATTGTACAGGATTGGCGAAAAAGCGAGATGAGGAACATGACAATCGATGAAGCAGCAAAAAAGTGGTGTGTTACAACGGGAAAAGTAATAGATTACATCTGTAAAGGCTATATTCTCGGTATTTCATGCAGAGAGGATAAACTTGTGATACCAGACATTCCAACACCTGCAACAAGAGGAAACGCGAAAAGCACAAATGTTGAAGCTGTTTTCAAAAAAATTCTGTCTGTCTGTAACAGGATGGAATACACCAACGCAGCTATTCTTGGGATAACCGGCGAGCAATTTGAATATTGCATGAATGAGTTAGAAAAGCATGATTACATTCAAAAAAACAATCCATCCGCCGATTTTCGCAGTAATTTGTACTGGAGCATTACGCTTACGGGTGTAGAAATGCTCTCGAAAAGGAAGTTCTCACTTCCGGGAATTACGATTAACAACCCAGTAGGTATTCAGAATACTGCAAAAATTGGTTTGGCAAATTTTTGATTAATTACTTGGTTGAATTATTGAAAGGAAAATAATGATGAGTGAAAATGTAATTTGTCGGGCGAAATTAGAAGCTGCACAACACAAAAAGGGAACGAGAATCGGATTAATTCTCTTTGTGATAATCGCTGTAATAGGACTTATCTTTGCGAATGTAATTTGTGATGGTGAGGTCGAGTTTTCTTATTACGTTACAGAGTACAATCGATCCGGACATTTTTTTGCCACTTACGCTGAAACTTTGACTGATATATGTACAGAAGACCACGAATATGAAAGTCGTTTTGGATATGTCGTTCACTATGATGCTGGGGATGTAATAGAAGTAGAAAAACGAGATACTGACTGGTTTCTGTTTTGGCTTTCTACTCTTGTAGAAATAGGCGTTTTTCTGGTTTTACTATCTCCCAAAATGATTGCTCTGATTGGCAAGTTCATCTCCTCACGTTGCTCCCTGACTCTCGAAGAAGGGCAAATCAAAGGACAGCTAAAAGCCCTATTCGGCAAAAAGAGCCTACAACTTCCTCTCGACCACTTGGACAACGTCATGATTTCCCACGGACTAATGGATAAACTCCGTGGCGGCAAGACACTTCTCATTAGCTCCAACCGTAGTCTTATCAAATTCCACTACGTCCAAAACGCCGACGAATTTGCCCGAGTTGCCATGGAAAAAATCGAAGAGGTCAAGAAAAAGACCTTCCACAATCCTGCGCCTGCGCCAACAGCTACACCCGCACAGCCAACCGGAAACGATACCATGGAAAAGCTAAATTCCCTCAAGAAAATGCTAGAAAACGGTTTGATTACGCCAGATGAATACGCTGAAAAACGGAAAGAAATTCTGGGGAAATTATAATCAAATAAAGTGACACTTTTTCGCCTAAAATATGATATAATGAAAAAACGCTGTTGTACCAGTTAAAAGATACAACGGCGTTTTTTATTATACGAGAATCATCATAAATTTTTTTGATTATTTCTTCAAATGTGCCAAAATCAATTGACATTTTTCGTGGAATCCTGTATAATAAAAATATATACTTATCGTATGTCCATTTTCAAAGGAGGATATTGTCTATGAAACACCATTTCCATTTGTTCCGACGCCTTACGGCACTCGCTTTAGGCACGGCTGTACTTGCCAGCAGCTTGACAACTAGCGCATGGACAGCTTCTGCGGAGGTTGCCGAAAACGATACGGATAATTTTGCAAAAGCCTTGCAATATTCCATGTATTTTTATGATGCCAATATGTGTGGTACGGAGGTGTCTGAAAACACACGCTTGAGTTGGCGTGGCGATTGTCATACTTATGATTCTCAGGTGGAGATGAATTCTACCGCCACGAACTTGAGTGAAGAATTCTTGACGGAATATGCAGACATTCTCGATCCAGACAGAGACAGCTATATTGACGTGTCCGGCGGCTTTCACGATGCCGGAGATCATGTAAAATTTGGTATGCCGGAAAACTATTCTGCAGCAACGCTAGGTTGGGGCTACTATGAATTCCGTGATGCCTATGTTACCACAGGACAGGATGATCACATTGAAACCATTTTACGCTATTTTAATGACTATCTCATGAAGTGTACGTTCCGTGATGAAGATGGCACGGTAATTGCGCATTGCTATCAGGTCGGCGATGGCGATATTGACCACGCTTATTGGAATTCGCCGGAACTTGACGAAATGGAAAGACCAGCGTATTTCTTGACAGCAGAAAAGCCACAGACCGATTATGTCGTTTCGGCGGCGGCTTCGCTGATAGTGAATTATTTGAATTTCAAGGATACCGATCCGGAATATGCTGCACAATCGTTGGATTATGCAATAGCTTTGTTTGATTTTGCGGAATCCAACGAAAAGGAACTTTCTGACAATGCGGATGGACCGAAAACGTACTATTATTCGCAAAAGTGGGAAGATGACTACGTCTGGGCGGCAGCTTGGTTATATAAGGCAACAGAGGATATCACTTACCTAGAACTGGCGATGCCCTATGTGGATTATTATGCACCGAGTGGTTGGGCATACTGCTGGAATGATGTCTGGAGCGGTGCGATTACGCTTTTAGGTGAAATCGACCTAGAATATCCGGAATTGGATTTGCAGAATATGTACCGAGACGCACAGGGAAAGACAGAATATGAGGACGCCGATTTCTGGTTACAAATTGAAAAAGCAATCGGTGTTTGGATGAACAACTACACCACGCCAGGAGGTTATGCGTTCCTAAACACTTGGGGTAGTGCACGATATAATACAGCAATGCAGTTTGTTACGCTGATTTATGACAAGTATAAGAATGACGGACAGCCCTCTGAATACAGCGATTGGGCAAAAGGACAGATGGAATATCTCTTAGGTGACAATCCGCTGGATCGTTGCTATGTGGTTGGTTATAACGAAAATTCCGTGAAATATCCGCATCACCGTGCGGCTTCGGGATTGTCCTCGGCGGAAGATACCGGGGAACAGCGTCATGTGCTGTATGGCGCATTGGTTGGCGGACCTGATGGAGAGGATAACCATAACGATAGCACCAATGACTATATTTATAATGAAGTCACCATCGACTATAATGCTGCTTTTGTAGGGGCTTGTGCAGGTCTTTACACGTTCTATGGCGATGATACCATGGAAATTACGGAAGATTTTCCACCGGCAGAGGAGGATAATGATTCCAGCGGCAACGATTATTGGGTATCGGCTTATGCGGTAGATGATGTGCAAACAAGTGGTGCGGGCGTTACCAAAATTGCAATGCTAGTTTATACCAACTCCCTTGATGGCAAAACAGACTTATCCATTCGCTATTATTTTAGCGTAGAAGAAATGTTGGATACAAGTAACATCAGTCTTGTTACAGGCAATGAGTTGTATGACCAGGCGGCTGTAGAGGCATCGCCGGCAGATGGCGTGATTTCCGGTCCGTATCAATATGATGCTTCGTATGATCCCAATATTTATTATATAGAAATTTCTTTTGATGGTTATAAAATTGCCAATTCCAATAAAAAGTATCAGTTTACAGTAGGACTATATTATGGTGACAATTGGGATCCAAGTAACGACTGGAGTTATCAGGATATTACAAAGTGTACGGACACCTATCAGGATGGTTCCGAAACACGAACGGATTATATTTGTGTGTATTCAGATGGCGTGCTTGTAGGCGGCATTGAACCGAATGGCAGTACACCTGCGGTAGAAGATGATACGGATACAACGACAACAGTAGAAGAAACAACAACGACGACATCTACCACGACTTCTGAGACGACGACAATGGAGTCTGTTATCTCAACGGAAGATACAACAGAAACATCTTCTGAGGTAACTACAGAGTCGACGACAGAGTCCACAGAAACTATGACAGAAACTACAACTACGACGACAATTGCAACAGATTCTTCTGATACAGAAACGAATACAACAGAATCGAGTACTGTACAAAATGCCAGTATGTATGGTGACGTCAACTTAGATGGTTCAATTACTTTAGCGGATTTGATTCTTCTTAACAAGGCGAATGCTAGCATGGTGGAATTGAATGCGGAAGCTATTTTGAATGCAGATTGCAATTTGGACAATGGCGTAGATGCAAGCGATGCATTGTTGTTGATGCGCTTTTTAGTACAGCTTGTAGATAGTCTTGGTATATCGTAACGTAAAAACGAGTGGAATTGAGGTGGCTCTATGAAAATGACATTTATTGGTGCAACCCATGAGGTGACAGACAGCTGCACTTATTTGGAGACTTGTGGAAGGCAGATATTGATTGATTTTGGCATGGAGCAAGGAAAAGATACTTATGAGAACGTGAAAATCCCCTGTGCTCCGTCAAAAATTGATTATGTACTTTTGACGCACGCACATATCGACCATTCCGGACTTTTACCGTTGCTTTATGCTGGCGGGTTTTCTGGTGAAATTCATGCTACTGCAGCAACGGCAAATCTCTGCGAAATCATGCTGCAGGATAGTGCACACATTCAAGAATTTGAAGCGGAGTGGCGCAGTCGAAAAGCACAACGACGTGGAGAACCAGCATACGAACCATTATATACCATGGAAGAGGCTGTAGGCACGTTGAAGTTGTTTCGTCCGCACGCCTATGGCGAATGGTTTTCTCTGTTTTAGGGCGTAGAGGTTTGTTTCTACGATGCAGGTCATTTGCTTGGCTCATCTAGTATTGCACTGTGGTTAACAGAAAACGATATTTCCAAAAAGCTTGTTTTTTCTGGAGACATTGGTAATTTGAATCAACCGCTTATTCGAGATCCACAAGTGCCAAATGTGGCGGATTATGTGATTATGGAATCCACGTATGGTAATCGATTACATGAAAAGCCAAAGGGCTATATTGCGGGATTAGTACAAGTTTTGCGCAATACTTTTTCTCGTGGAGGGAGTGTGATAATTCCTGCCTTTGCAGTGGGACGAATACAGGAAATGTTGTATTATTTCAAGCAAATAAAGGATCAGCATCTATTGCCGGAGTATGAGAACTTTCCCGTTTATATGGATAGTTCTCTTGCTATTGAGGCAACGGAAATCTTTATGAAAAACAAAGAGAGTTGTTTCGACGAAGAGGCACTTTCTTATGTGCATCAAGGAGAAAATCCCATTGGTGTTTCTGGATTAATACACGCTGTCACAAGCGACGAATCTAAGGCAATTAACAATGACAATCGTCCGAAAGTGATTCTTTCTGCCAGTGGTATGTGTGATGCTGGACGAATTAAGCATCACTTAAAGCATAATCTTTGGAAGTCAGAAAATATAATTCTTTTTGTAGGTTATCAGGCGGAGGGCTCGCTAGGTCGTAAACTTATTAGTGGTACAAAACGGGTTACTTTGTTTGGCGAAGAGGTACAGGTCAATGCACAAATTGTAGAGCTTCCTGGTATGAGTGGTCATGCTGACCAAAAGGGCTTGTTCCATTGGGTGCAGCAAATAAAAGGTGTTCAAAAGGTATTTATAGTACATGGGGCAGCACAGACCGTAGATATTTTTCGAGACAAGCTTTGGTATGATTTGGGACTTGATGCATATGCCCCTTACAGTGGTGCAGAGTTCGATGTTTCCACGGGAAGAATTACCTATGATGCAGAACCTCAACTGAGTCAAGCGAAACCAAAACGAAATAGTATGATCTATAATCGTTTGACGCAAACGTTAGAGCGAATGACAGCCATGATTCAGGACAGCCGTGGACTCTCTAATAAAGAGTTGGCAAAAATGGCGGATCAACTCAATGAACTTTGCGCTAAGTGGGAACGGAGGTAAGCAGAATACGGAATGCAGAATATTTATGAAAATACCACACATATTACGAAAGCAGGTCTTACTGCAATTTTACGTATTAAACGTCGTCGACAGTTTCTGATTTATCGAATGTGTAGCATTTGCTTTTCCGCTCCGTTTTTGGCAAGACTTTTGTTTGCTTTGGTGATGTCCTTGATTGGACGAGCAGAAGAAGTATCTATTCGTTGGACGGATATATTATTTGGATTGATGCTGCTCATAGGTATCTGGCTTTGGCAAGTGCCGAAACAACAAGTAAAAAATTCTGTAGAGCGAATGAAAGATCAAATGGATTTAAATGCTGTGAACCAATATACGTTTTTTCCAGATCATATGCAAATGTTGACTACATCGTCACTAGAAAAGTTTGAACTGGATTATGAAAACTTGACATGGGTACAAAGTGACTCTCGGTGGATCGTGTTATATTTTGTAGATATGAATTTCACAATGCTTGTGGATCGAAATGGCTTTACAAAAGGAAGTTCGGAAGATTGTTTGACTTTTTTACGGCGAAAAATTGGCAGGTAGATGGAAGAAAGTAATTGGAGGTATAAAATATTGTTATTTTTATATTTGTTTTTATTTGCTTTAACTGGAATTTAACTTGACATGATTTTGGAGAACTGTTATAATGAGAAACGAATCGAAGTTTGAAAGGGCACAAAATTACCCAAATTGAATTGATAGGAGGACGAACACATGAAGCGAAGAATTGGAATTTTAACCAGCGGTGGGGATTGTCCCGGATTAAACGCTACAATTCGTGGCGTTGCAAAAGCTTGTTATGAAATGCTAGGAACGGATAATGTGGAAATAGTCGGAATTTCTGATGGTTATTATGGACTGATTCATAATATCTGCAAGGAAATGAAACCAGATGATTTTTCCGGTATTTTGACAGTAGGTGGCACGATTTTGGGTACCAAGCGCCAGCCGTTTAAAATGATGAAAGTAATCGGTGACGATAACGTGGACAAGGTCAAGAATATGAAAATGACATATTATGATCAGAAGTTGGATTGCCTTTTAACTTTAGGTGGAAACGGTACGCATAAGACCACGAAATTACTGGCAGACGAAGGACTGAATGTCATTGGCTTGCCGAAGACAATCGATAATGATATTTTTGGAACGGATGTTACGTTTGGATTTCATACGGCGGTGGATATTGCTACAGATACATTGGATCGTTTGCATACAACTGCAAACAGTCATTCTCGGATTTTGCTTTGCGAAATCATGGGGAATAAAGTAGGCTGGTTGACATTAAATGCCGGAATTGCAGGCGGAGCGGATATTATCTTGATTCCAGAAATTCCTTATGATATTGATAAGGTCTGTGAATCCGTTTTGAAGCGAAGTCAGAACGGAAAGAATTTTTCTATTGTTGCAGTGGCAGAAGGTTGTTTTGATAAAGAGGAGGCAAAGTTAAAAAAGAAGGAGCGAATCAGATTATGGGAAGAAGCGGGCATAAAGACGGCGACCAATCGGATTGCATCACAAATTGAAACTAATACCGGATTAGAGGCACGTGTTTGTGTGCCGGGACATATGCTGCGAGGTGGAAGTCCAAGTGCATACGATCGCATTTTGGCAACTCAATTTGGTGTTTATGCGGCAAAATTGATCCGAGAAGAAAAATATGGTATGAGTGTAGCGAAGGTTGGCGGTGAGATTACTGCAAATCCGTTGGAGGAAATTGCCGGTAAAACGAAGTTTGTGACACCAGATGATCAATTGGTAATGACGGCACGTAACTTGGGAATTTCCTTTGGTGATTGATAGATTGCATTTTATATATTTTTGTATGAAAAGCTTCGGCAGGTTTTCCATGTCGAAGCTTTTGCATATCATGCTATGCTTTTGATTTTTAATTAAAAATGTAGATTTTTTTTTTTTTTTTTTTTTTTTTTTTTTTTTTTTTTTTTTTTTAAATTTTTTTTTTTTTTTTTTTTTTTTTTTTTTTTTTTTTTTTTTTTTTTTTTTTTTTTTTTTTTTTTTTTTTTTTTTTTTTTTTTTATCACATTGGTAGTGTAAAATAATGCTGTATTCGGTCGGATTTGTGCGGATTGTACAAAACAACAAAAGAAAGTGGTGATTGTATGACAATTGATGAAACTGCGAAAAAGTGGGGTGTTGGCTATCAGACGGTTTTAGAATATATTTATAAGGAATATATTCCTGACATTGAAGGCAAAGGTAGTCAGCTTATTTTGCCGGATTTACCTAAACCATATACAAAATCAAAAAGTGGAAAAATAAAGCAAGAAACAATCTATAAAACGATTCTAAGGATTTGCAATGACGGAGAATATGTAAATGCTAATCTTCTCAAAATCACGGAGGAACAATTTGAAGCTTACATGAATTACTTACAGAAAGCAAAATGCTTAGAAAAGGCAGATCTATCTGCCGATTTGCACAGTAATCTTGGTTGGATAATTATGTTTACGTGAGTAGATGTACTTTCAAAAAAGAAGTTTTCGCTTCCGAATATAACGATAAACAATACTATGAAAAACGGATTGGTAAATCTATAGGATGTACCGAAAAGGAGGAATTTCAATGACAGACGAAATTAGCAGAGATGCATTGCTCATTTATTTGGACGACATTTGAACAATGGAGACGATTGTGTATGAATTGGAAAATGCGTTGGCACAGGCATAGGATGGCGTGATTCAAGAAAACTATGAGCAGAAAAACATTGGCAGAGTGAATCAAGTGAAACAAGAAGAAGCAAAACTGAAAGAGCTTGAAAAGCCAAATATGCCTTCTATCAACAAGGTTTCTCCTTATGTTTCACTTTTTTATATGTTTGCTGGCTATGCTTTACTCGGTTCTTTACTTGCTTTAATATATATTTTATATTCGTATTTGTCTGATCCAGATTATCAGGCACCTAATCGTGTATGGTTGTTTATTGTACCAATAGGCATTGTGGGTTTGATTTTTCTAATTCTTGCTATCAATGATACACGTAAATATTTATCAATCAAGAAAGAGTATGGGAAAAGGACAAAAGAATATGATATTGCTTTATCTGAATATCGGGCTGAATCAAAGAAATATGCGATAGCTGTACAGCATGAAATGCGGTCTTATAATGAAGGCATGCAGCAAATACTCACAAAAGCCAAAGCTAGACGGGGCGACTTAACCGCCGACATTCAATCCACAAAAGCACAACTCCAAAAAGCCTATTCGTTAAACATCATTCCACTCCAATTCCGCAACATCCAAGGCATCTATTACTTATACGACTATATTTCTACATCGAATCAAGGTCTTTCTGAAGCATTGATGCAGTGCAATCTGGACGCAATCAAGCAGAAGCTCGACAATGTGATTCGGCTGCAGGGCGCAGCGATCGTTCAGCAAGCACAAGCCAACGCACAGCTTTATCAGCAGAATCAACAAATTTTAGCAACTGCACAAGCCACGATGAACAACACTGCAATCGCCGCAAAATACGCACAGATTTCGGCAATTAACAGTGAAGTTTCATTGCAGCTACAATCCAAACAGTTAGCTTATCAAAAAGCAGATTTCTGGTTAAAATAATGTTGATAAAAAAATAGGATGAACAGTAAAATCCCTTTCATTGGAGATTCTTCTCAGATGAAAGGGATTTTTTTCATCGATTCTTAACGAAGTACGCTTCGCATGAAATAAAGTAGAAAAAATTGGTGATTACCAAGCTGTTGTGCTATTCTTAAGCAGTACGCTTAATAGAACGGAAAATCGATATCGAGGTAATTGCATCCGACCAGATTGCTTTTGTCACGGTCAAATTCATCGTTTGGCTATGATGCCGAGAATACAGATGGACTTCGTGCAACAACGGTACCGGTAGTTCTGCACATTCGTCCATCCGGTTTTGTGGGTGATGGCAATCCGGAGATTCCACCCACACCGGATCTATATGCACAGCTTTTGGCACAGATTGGCGAAATTCACAGTGGTGCATCTGCTTATGAATTAGCTGTGGAAAGTGGATATTCTGGGACTTTGGAAGAGTGGCTCTTGTCGTTGAAGGGCAATACTGGTTCTGATAGAGTTTGATAAGGATGATTATAATGTTTTGCTGGTTGCCAATAAATATCAGATCGGATTTGATCAGCCGAAGCTCTGTGCCATGTATGTGTTGAAAAAACTGAAGGGTGTCTTGGCTGTGCAGACGTTATCCCACCTGAATCGCATTTGTCCGCCGTTTGAGAAAAAAACTTTGTGCTGGACTTCGTGAATACCTATGAGGAAATTACGAAGGCATTCTCGATTTACTACACGATGACGCTATTATCCAACTCGATAACGTCGGCAGATAATCTTTATATGCGATTGGCTAGAATCCATACTAAATTCAAGGCAGCATCACATTGATATGATACCGCCTAAAAAATATCATTTTTTTAAGTTCCGAAAATAAGTACACAAAAATTCAAAGAAATTCGCCACTTCTTCCTGCTTTTGTACACGATTGTGCAGCTTTAAAACAATATCACGCTGACAAATCGGTTCGGCAATCGGTAATAGCCGCACTAAACTCATATCTTCTTGTCCCCAGGTATAATGCGGCCAGAATCCCACACCCAGACTGCCTGCAATCAGATTCTTCACTGTGTCCGGACTATCACTCTCATAAATAATTTTCGGTACAAAACCAGCGTGAAGACAATAGCGATCACAAATGGTTCGAATGCTTTGCGAACCCATCAGACTAATAAAATCCTGTTGGGCAAAATCCTGCAAAAAAACGCTGTCGCAATTTGCGTATGCGGAGTACAGCGGAACTGCCATAAAAATACGTTCTGTAAAAATCTGATAATGATCCTTTGTATCCGCTGGCTTCTGAAAAAAAGATCTCGTAAAAATCGTAATATCTGCATCTTCACATTGCGGATTTTGAATCAAACGAAAATTCAACCCGTCATGTTCCTTTTGATAGGATATCAATGCCTTTGTGACAAGCGTCGATGCCGCCAGCACATGGAGACGAATTGTTTTGCTCCGAATATGTGCCAATTCTTGAAGCGTTTCAAGAATCTGGTGTAGTTCTTCTAAGATTGGTGTCAATGTTTTTTGTAAATATTCCCCATATTCTGTCAGAATAATATTTTTGCCGCTATGCACAAATAACGGTACGCCCAATTCTCGTTCTAATCTATGAATACTCTGACTCAAAGATGGCTGGGCGATGTGCAGTTGTTCCGCCGTATGGGTAACGTGCAAATTTTTTGATACGGCATAAAAATATTCCAATTGTAAAAGTTCCATCGTAAAAAAGCTTCTTTCCAAATTTTAAGAAATATTGCACGATCTTTTCAGCGTGGCTTTAGAAATATACATAAGATCAAACCTATGAATCTGATTGTATTTTGAAATGAAAAGAGAAAATGGGGGTATATCTAATAGGTTTCGAATTATGATAACCTATTTTATTATATATTGGACAAACGAATTTGTCAAGTGTATAATAAAGATGTAAGCAAAATCACAAACCATAAATGAAAAGGAGTGTATCAATATGAATCTGCAAAAAGAGACAGATGTCCTTTCTAAATTCAAGATGCTGAATCAGATCGCAAAACCGAATGGTATCTGTGTGTTCGGTTCGATTGCTGCGACACGACTGCCGTTTCATGAGTTGATGCAAGACTATAATATCGATCTTGCTATCTACAATCGGAGCATAGAGGGACTGACCATTGATACGGCAGAAAAGTACATAATCCCCTGCATTGAGTTATTAAAACCTCGTATTATTTTACTGTATTTTGGAGAAGAAGAATTACAATCCGGCAGCAAAGCTATTCCTGCGCTAATAGAATCCTACCGTTAGCTTTTGTATCAGCTGCACACAGCAATACCGGACAGCAAATTGACGATCATTTCTGTAAACGAAGAAATCACAGGCGGAAAAGCATTTAACCAGGCACTGCGGGAACTGGCGGCAGAATATGGCTGTGCTTATGCAGACGCACCCAGCGGCAATTTTGACAACATTTATGCATTGCACTTATTACATACACTGCGTACTTTTTTCTTTGACCGTTCTTTAACAATGTCAGAAGCATTGCAATATTTTTCTATATCATAAGAGGTAAAATATAAGTGAAATTCTGGAAACGATTATGCTGATTTTCTTTGGATGCAGTTGGCCGATTAATCTGATTAAAAATTATAAATGCCGGAGTGCTGAAGGAATGAGCATCGCATTCATTCTCTTACTGATACTGGGATATATTGCCGGAATCGGCGCAAAAATAATTGCGAGACATATCAATTATGTACTGCTTGTCTATATACTGAATCTGATTATGGTTTCTGCAAATTTAATTGTCTACTTCCGAAATCGTGCATTGGATCGAAAGAAAAAAGTTGTCTAACGGCTCTACATCCAGTCATAGGATTCTCCGGTATCGCAAATATCAATACAAATTACCAATCTACCCACCTGGATGTACGGTCGAGTGGAACCTATTACGGAGATGAAATCAAGGGAACGAGTACGGTGACATCTGATTTTTATACGTATTTTGGCATTTCGAAGGCAATGGAAACGAATACTTCTTATGCGAGAGGCATTGACGTTTCCCATCATCAAGGGACGATTGATTGGGATAAAGTACAAGCTTCCGGTAAAATGGACTTTGTTATGATCCGTGCTGGCTACGGAAAGGAATCTAACCAAATTGATATACAGTTCGAGACAAACTATGCTGCTTGCAAACGATTGGGCATCCCTTGTGGAGCGTATTGGTACAGTTATGCCACCACTGCCGCCGAGGCAAAGCAAGAGGCGGCAGTTTGCTTATCGACACTTTTCGGGAAAGTCTTCACATATCCCATCGCCTATGATATTGAAGAAACGAACAGCTTAAAGGCGGCTGATACGATTGCGAATGCTTTTTGTAGTGCGTTAGAGAATGCAGGTTACACAGCTATGATTTACTCGTCCAAGTCCATGCTTGACAGCTATTTTTCTGCTGAAACCAAGGCAAAATATGCAATCTGGGTGGCACAGTGGGCATCCGCTTGCAGTTATACCGGAACTTATCAGCTATGGCAATACAGCAATACCGGCAGTGTGGATGGAATTTCGGGAAATGTGGATTTGGATTATGCCGTGAGCGATTTTTCGACAACGACAACGAAAAACAATTCTTCAACAAATACATTGGAACAGATTTTAGAACACGTAGCAAGTGTTGATGAGAAACTTGGGTAAACAGACAAATCCCTTTCATCAAAAATTTTTCTCCGATGAAAGGGATTTTTGAATAGAATTTATTATTCTTCTTCTAATTTCACCCGACACGCCTTATCACAAAATGCCACGCCATATTTCAAAATTTTCTGGAAGCAGTCGTACTTCAATTCCGTTTCATATCGATTCGTTTCAATTTGCCGCAATGCTTCGTCACACTTTTCGTCCAAATCACGGAATTGTTCTGCTACTTTGATTTCCAAAATTACTGCTAATTTATGTCGCTTCCGTTTTAATACAAGCAAATCCGGACATCCATCACCGCTTTCTCGATTGGATTTTACGTCATATCCCTTAAAACCAACTAACAAGCCCGATAAAAAACCGTGATAGTAATTTTCTTTGCTGTCATAGTAGCTGATTGTTTCGTCCAGCCAGTCACCTAAAAGCGTCTCGAATTCGTCCACATTTCCATTGATCATAGCCGTGAACAAATCATCACGAGAGGCGCTTCGAACCTTTTCGTTAAACCACTGCATGATCGTGGTCTGATATATGGTTTGAACCTCCACATTTGGAATGACCAGTTCAGCATAAGTTAAGATATTTTTCTTGAGCAAACGAATTGGTTTCAAGTATCCTGTAAAAAGCAAAAAACTCCATATATAATCTGTATTGATATTGATATTTCGATATGTGATATCCTCATAAATTGGTTTTGTTAAGGATTCACCATTCATCAGTGCTTCAATCTGATTGTGTGTTTCTTCGTTACCGTTTACTACAAGTTCATGAATGATGTCGTTGGAACTTGTATTGCTCCAGTAAGGTTGCGATGGACACTCCTCATCACTGACAGCAGATTGCACATATTTCAGTATACTCCATGGATTGTAAATCTCTGTTTTTCCAAAACGATATCCATCATACCACTGCTTCATTTCTGACAATTTATCTTGCATTCCAAAATCATCTGTAATTTTTTCCACTTCTTGCTGCGTAAAGCCAAAACAATGAGAAAAATCATTATTCAGAACGGTATACACGTTCAAATTATTCAGTCCTGTAAAAATACTCTCCTTCGAAACTCGCAGACAGCTTGTTAATACACCGAATTCCAAGTATGGATTTGTTTTTAATGCACTCTCGAAAACGGAACGAATCAAATCCACCATTTCATCGTAGAAGCCTCGAAAATGCGATGCTTCTAGTGGTACGTTATACTCGTCGATCAGGATGATGACCTTCCTCTGATAGACTGCATACAAACAATCAGAAAGTGTGCGAATTGCAATCTTGTACTCTGAATCAGGAGCTTTGTCGCTACAAATATTCGAAAAAAGCTCCTTATATTTTGGCAAAATAGTGTTGGATTCAAAAACATTTCTATGTCGCCAAAATTCTTTTTGCAGCACATCTTTGAAGCAGCCAAATGCTTCTGCAAAATTTCCTTGCTTCATGCTCTTAAGCGACAGCGAAATCACCGAATATTGCCCCTGATGCTGCATATATTTTTCGCCAGCTTGAGAAATGTTTAGACCATCGAATAGATATGCGTTATTCTCATCTATCTTTTCGAAGAATCACTGGAGCATATTCAAATTCAAAGTCTTGCCAAAGCGTCTGGGACGTGTAAACAGATTGACAGCACCTTTTTTGTCCAAAATTTCTTTTATCATTAATGTCTTATCCACAAAATAATAACCATCATCAACAAGCCGTTTAAAATCCTCCACCCCAATCGGGATGGGCTTGAAGTTCTCCATTGCTTCTTTACCTCGCTTTCCACGGGATTTACTCTAGCTTTAGTATACCATACTTTCAGAAGAATTGCAAGGAGAATTTGCACCACAAGAAAATAAATAAACTTATGAAGCGATTCATACCCTTGGAGAAAAATTTTCTCTAAGGGGCATTTTCTTCGCTCAAATCAGGTTCTTTTCTCCGGTATATATATGGAAGAAAACTTCTCATTTTAATTTACAAAGGGAGAAAATCTTATGACCCACACAGAAAAAGAAGAAATCAAAGCACGCCGAGTGGCAGGGCAAAGCTACGCTGCAATTGCGGATGCATTGGGACTGCGCAAGGATCAGGTATCCGCTTTTTGCAGACGATATATCCAAAAGGACATTTGCCTAAACTGTGGTAAGCCACTCACGCAAATCAAGGGAAGAAAACCGATAAAATTCTGCAATGCTGTCTGTCGGACAGGATGGTGGAACAGTCATCCGTCCGCTGTCCATCAAAAGGCTTATTACAATTTTATCTGCAAATGCTGCGGAAAGGAGTTCATGGCATATGGCAACACAAAACGCAAATACTGCTCTCACGTATGCTACATCCAGGATCGATTTTCAAAATGAACTGCAATATCAGGCAAGCATTCACTTTTTCCGCTCCATGTGCAAAAAGGGCATTCTCAGCGAGGAGGAATGCACCATAATTGATACAAAACTCTGCGAAAAATATCACCTATCTTTGGGTATGTTATTTTCAGCAGATCGCTTGACTTCTTAGCGGACAGGCGGTAATATGGTGTACGATAGGAGGTCGATATTATGCGCAAAATCGTGAAAATCGAAGCCGCATTGCCGCAGCTTCCGAAAAGGAAACAGGTTGCAGCGTATGCGAGAGTGTCCGTAGAAACAGAACGTCTGAATCATTCCTTGTCGGCACAAATTAGCTTTTACAGTGCACTGATATAAAGCAATCCGGAATGGGAATATGTGGGTGTTTACGCTGACAGCTTTGTGTCCGGAACAAGCACCAAGCATAGAACCGAATTTCAGCGAATGATAGCAGATGCAGAGCGTGGTAAAATTGACATCATTCTCTGTAAGTCCATATCAAGATTCGCACGAAATACGGTGAACCTTTTAGAAGCCGTGCGGCATCTGAAGGAACTCGGTGTTGAAGTGTGATTTGAAAAGGAGAATATTCATTCTTTATCCGGCGATGGAGAATTGATGCTCTCCGTGCTTGCATCCTTTGCAGAGGAAGAGAGCCGTTCAATTTCCGATAACAGCAAATGGGGCATTCGTAAACGTTTTTAATCCGGCGAAATTGGCACAGCCAATAAGCATATTCTGGGGTACAGATATGATGAAAGCCTGCAAAAATACGTGATCATTCCAGAAGAAACCGCTATTGTCCGCAGAATGTTTGCACTTTATCTCGAAGGTGTTTCTTTGCAGAAAATCTGTGATGACTTAAATGAAAGTGGATACCGAACCGTCCACGGCTGTTTGTTTCGAGAAGCATCGCTGATGATTATGATTCGCAACGAAGTTTATGCAGGTGATATTCTCCGGCAAAAAAGCTACATGGCAGATCCCATTACGAAGAACAAGGTAAAGAATCAAGGCGAATTTCCAAAATACTATATGCCAGATACTCATGAAACTATCATCGACCGAGATACCTATGCAAAAGTACAGGAGGAAATTGCACGCAGAAGTTCTCTGTTAAATCCTATGTACTGTTTTACCGGAAAGCTGAGATGTGGGATTTGTGGTATGCTATACACCAGAAAAATATCCTACAATCATGGCAAAAAATATGTGCATTGGATTTGCAGAGCAAAAAAAGAAAGGGGGATGCACTGCAGCAGTATCAATTTCACGGAAACGAAACTCGAAGAAATCTGTACAGACGTGCTTGAAATCGATGAATTTTCAGAGAAACTTTTCAATCAGCAAGTCCTTTCTATGATAGTTCTAGAAAATGGGGATATTGCATTTCAGCTCGCTGGCAATCAACAGAAAATCTGGAAAAATCCGCATATCACAGAAACAAAGCACGTTTTCACAGTAACCGACTGCTTTCAAAATAAAATAAGATACGCTTGTTGCGGCAATCCATATCATCGAGTGGTTAGTACTGGAAAATGGTGCTATTGGTACTGTATAGGAAAAAGGAAAAACGGTGTTTCCTGCCGTAACAGAAATTTTGTGGATTATCAGCTACGCAGGATTTCCGCACAGGTGATGGGCATTTCGTCATTTTCGGAGCGTGAATTTGAAAGTCAGATTGAGAAAATAACGGTCACGGAAAATGGCGATTTACGGTATCAATTTCAGGATGGGAGTGAAAAGCTATGACAAATGTAATCACAATTCCTGCGACAATGGACAGACACACGGAATCACCGATGCTGGAAATAAAGAAAAGACGTGTTGTAGCATATGCCCATGTCAGTACAGACCACGAGGAACAGCAGAATAGTTATCAGGCACAGGTGGATTATTACACAAAATACATCAAGGAGCATGACGGCTGGGAGTTTGTTGCGATTTACGCAGATGAAGGCATCACGGGCTGCAATACGGCAAAGCGTGAGGGATTTAAGAATATGATAAACGATGCGCTTGCGGGAAAAATTGACCTCATCATAACAAAATCGGTGAGTAGATTCGCCAGAAACACGGTGGACAGTCTGACCACAATTCGCAAATTGAAGGAAAACAACATTGAGTATTTTTTCGAGAAGGAAAACATCTGGACTTTCGATAGCAAGGGCGAACTGCTGCTGACCATTATGTCCAGTCTTGCACAGGAAGAATCCCGTTCCATTTCGGAAAACTGCATATGGGGACAGTGGAAATGAATGGCAGATGGAAAAGTCAGTGTCCCGTTCGGCAGATTTCTGGGATATGACCGTGGCGAAAATGGAGAGCTTGTTGTGAATCGGAAGCAAGCTGTTATTATGAAGCGAATTTACAGTATGTTTCTGAAAGGTATGACCTATACCGCCATAGCGAGAACGCTTACCGCAGAGCGAATTCCTACGCCGGGCGGCAAGGAAAAATGGGGTTCATGAGTTATAAAAAGCATCCTTACCAATGAAAAATACATGGGTGACGTACTTTTGCAAAAAAGCTACACGGTTGATTTTCTCACCAAAAAGAAAAAAGTCAACGAAGGGCAGATGCCGCAATATTATGTGGGAGGCAATCACGAAGCCATCATTGCACCGGAGATTTTCCAAACGGTGCAGCAAGAAATTCTGAAACGGGGTGAAAAATATCACAGCAGCGTACATATTTTTTCATCGAAAATCAAGTGTGGCTGTTGCGGCGGTTGGTTCGGTTCTAAGGTCTGGCAATGCAATCAGAAATTCAAAATGAACTGCACCACGCCGCATCTCACGGATGAACAAATAAAAAACGCTTTTCTATCTGCTGTGAATCGCTTGCTGTCCGGAAAAAACAATGTGATACAAGATGCGAAAGAACTTCTGCCGCAGTTGCTTAATACTGCCGAGCTGGAAAGGAAACAATCTGAATTGCATTCCGAACTACAGGTCATCACGGAAATGGTGCAGCAATGCATCTCTGAAAATGCGCATATTCCAATCGACCAAACTGAATACAAAAAGCGATATGACACGTTGGCGGAAAAGTATGATAAGGTCAAAAATCAGCTCGATGCGATTACAGAGCAGATTTCCCGAAAGAAGCTGCAGCACACAGAAATCCAAAAATTTATATCAGCCTTTCAGAAGACGCCTGATGTGCTGACAGAATTCGATGCAGATACCTGGTATGCATTGGTCGATTTCGCTACGGTTTACGCAACAGAAGATATTCGATTTACCTTCAAAAATGGACAGGAAATATAAACGATACTACCCAAATTGTCCTCGGAGTGAATGCTCTGAGGGCGTTTTTTATTCGAAAAATAGGGACTTTTTGCAAAAGTGACACCCCACCCCCAAAAGTGACACCCTAAGGGGTTTTGTTAAATTGTATCAAAGATGAGGTGGAGATAGATGACGTCTATACAGGCACTAATTTTGCTTGACCTGATTTTCAGCGTATGCTTGAAGATATTGAAAATGGTTTGATTTCTACCGTTATCGTCAAGGATATGAGTCGATTCGGAAGAAACTACATTCTTGTGGGACAATATGTAGAGCTTGTGCTTCCAATGTATGATGTGAAGGTAATCGGCGTGACGGATCACTATGACTCTATAAAAGAGAACAACGACCTGTTTGCCTTTGAAAGCGTGTTTGCCGAAATGTATTCTGCCGATATTTCGAGGAAAGTGACCACATACAAGAGAAACAAGGGACTGAATGGCGGTGTGGTGAAAACTCGTCCGATCTACGGCTACAAGCTTGCTCCGAATACAACTGACACTTGGATTATCGATGAGAAGGTAGCTGGTATTGTTCGAATGGTTTTCGACAAATTCGTAAATGAGGAATGGAGCGAGTACAAGATTGCAAAATATCTGCGTGAAAATCGTGTTTTGACGACAAACTCATTATCGGCTCGAAACAGGGAGATTACCGCAATCCGTACAAGTGGACACAGGACAGCGTGATGAGACTGCTCGGAATGCAGGAATATGCGGGAGATACGGTGAATTTCAAGACACAAACAATTTCCTACAAAACCAAACAGCGGAAAAGAATTCCTAAAGAGCAGTGGCTCATATTTCATGATACACATCCTCCAATCATTCCCCGTGAAATGTTTGAAAAAGCACAGCAAAGACTCAACCGTGAAAGAGTTCCGTTTTCGGAAAGAAAACATGAATATGAAGACTTTTTCAGAAAAAAGTGCTATTGTTCCGAATGTAGCAGAAAGCTTATTGTCTATATTCCTACCGGCAAAGATGGTGTGGGATACAACTGCAAGGAGTTTGTCATATACAAAACGTGCAAGTCGCATCATGTGAGAGAAATGACTTTACGCAGAGTTTTTAGTGAACAGATGACGATTCTGCAAAAGGCACTTATTGAGAATCCCGAAGAAGTTGAAACAAAGCTTGGAATTGCAAAATTTCCGCAGATGCAACAGGAGTTATGCGATAAGTTGATTGAAAAGGTTGTTGTAGGAGAATTTCAAAAGTGCGGTGAATGCAACTACGGCAGACAGCAAATCGACTTTTACATTGCAAATATCGGATGTGTGGGCGATTTGGTCGATGTACGGTACAGGACGTATTCCAAACGAGTAGAAGAAGCAATTCCGAAGCTGTGGAAAAACGGCAGAGTTTCCATTCGAGATATTTGTTACGAACTGGAAATAACATATTGTGTTCTCAAAAAGGCACTGAAGCATGAGGATAAGATTTTTTTAGAAATCTTGTTTGATATAAAAAGAAAACGATTCTTGAGTGCGTAGGTCGTGGCAACTCAATTGACGAAGTTTGTGCAATATTGGACATATCGGTTGCCGAAAGACTGAATGCTTTTTGCAGACAGAATTTAGGTATGAGCTACAGAAAGCTTCTGAAAAATAGAAAATGAGAAAAGGCTCGCTGGCGGTGACGTTGGCGGGTTTTTATTTATAAGGGAATACGGCAGTGTGTCTCTCTTTTTCTAGTATAATTAAAAAATACATTGGAACAGATCTTAGAACACATAGCAAGTATTGATGAGAAACTTGGGCAGACAGACAAATCCCTTTCATCGGAAATTTTTCTCCGATGAAGGGGATTTGTGACTGGAACTTATTCTTCTTCTAATTTCACCCGACAAACCTTCTCGCTGCAAAATGCCACACCGTATTTTAACACTTTTTTGTAGCCGTTCTGTTTCATATTCGAAACATAGTGCTTATCCTCGATTTGCTTCATCGCCTTATCACAGGCATTATCCAAATCCATAAAATTCTTGGCGATTTTTACTTCAATCACAACTGCAAAGGTTCGTTTCCGATATTCGCAAATTGTAATATCTGTTCTACCTTTGCCATTTTCACTGTCGCTGAAGAGCATGAAACAGCCTGACTATAGCAAGTCATTTAGTACATTTAAAGATGTCATGAAACGAGAATTTTGGCGGCATAGGAATATATTGTCTTCGAATGATATCGTACCGGAAGATCGAGAGATTTTCACAAAAATTACGCACGGAACAGCAGAAGATGATACTTATATCACTGCAATTCGTACCTTATCAGATTGTTTGTACACCACTTATCAAAAGAAAGTCATCATCTTAATTGACGAATATGACGTACCACTAGAAGCATCGCATCTCCGTGGATTCTACGATGAAATGGTAGATTTGATTCGTTCCGTTTTCGAGAGTGCATTAAAGACAAATCCATATTTAGAATTCGGTGTATTAACAGGCTGTTTGCGAGTCTCAAAAGAAAGTATTTTTACAGGACTTAATAATTTGAATGTGTATACTGTTATAAATAATGATTTTTCTTATTGCTTTGGTTTTACGCAGCAAGAAATTGAAAAAATTGCAGATGATTTTGGAATGCAAGATAAATTGCCGGAAATGAAGGAATGGTATGATGGTTACCTGTTTGGACAAACAGAAATATATAATCCGTGGAGTATTTTGAAGTATGTACAATCTGTAAGGAGTAATGAGACTTGCCCATCGCAACCCTATTGGAGCAACACCAGTTCCAATGACATTATCCATGAACTTGTCGTAAACGGCAACGAAGAAACGCACAATCAAATTGAGGCTCTCGTGAACGGTGAATCCTTAACAAAGCCAATTTATGAGGATATTACGTATCGTAATATCAACATCAATACGGACTATATCTGGAGTTTCTTGCTTTTCACAGGATACTTGAAACCAATTTCAATGCACTTAGAGGGCGATCTTATCTATGCGGAAATGGTAATCCCGAACCGCGAGGTTAGTACGGTGTATAAGAGGATGATTATGCAGTGGTTTGATGAGAAAATCCGGACGAACGGCACGGATGATTTATTCAAGGCAATCATCGATGGAAACGCCGAAAGTTTCGAAGAAGAAGTAAATAATTGGCTGGATGAATCTATCAGTTATCATGACAATTACGAGAGCTTTTACCACGGATTCCTTGCAGGTCTGCTCATGGGCAGACGTGGCTATCGTGTGGAATCCAATCGTGAAAATGGCAAAGGTAGAACAGATATTACAATTTGCGAATATCGGAAACGAACCTTTGCAGTTGTGATTGAAGTAAAAATCGCCAAGAATTTTATGGATTTGGATAATGCCTGTGATAAGGCGATGAAGCAAATCGAGGATAAGCACTATGTTTCGAATATGAAACAGAACGGCTACAAAAAAGTGTTAAAATACGGTGTGGCATTTTGCAGCGAGAAGGTTTGTCGGGTGAAGCTAGAAGAAGAATAATTTACTATGAGCAGAAAAATCAGTGTGCATAGTATGCACGTAATTTCTTGTTTTCCGAATTAGTTTTAAGACCTAATAAAGCATTTACAGCAGTACCTCCAGCACTAACTGCGGCAGCAGAAACACCAGCTAATTTCATATTGCCTGTTTTCTCATTGACCAAGTACTCAGTGACCAAACCGCCAACAGTAATTACACCTTCTGAAATTTCAAGCTTCTTTTTATTGTCCGTTATGGTTTTACCACTTTTGTATAGCTGCTTTCCTTGATCAGCCATTTTATCCGTTTTCAGCTTTCTATATGCTGAATTCATTGGATTTTTCGCTTTTCTCGTTTTAACCTTTGCTTCTGTGTAACTCTCTTTCGTTGCGTTACCGCTTTTATAAGCAGCTTTTGTACTGTTCAAAGTATCCTTGGCGGTTTCATAGTTGGAACGTGCCTTTTTATAGCGTTCCAAACCTCTCTGTGTGTACGAACCGTCATAGTTTTGATACCGTCTGACGCCCCACTTTTGTCCGAGAATACCATGGTGGTAAAGATAACTATCCACTTGCAGATCCTCCTATCTCTCTTCTAATTGCTGCATGAATTTTTGATCTTCTTCTATCAAAAAAATTTCCGATGCCCAATTTCGTACCACTATTCACTTTTTCCATAGCATCCATGATTGACTTGAAAAATATCTTTCCGTCTGACTTTCTTACAAATATGACGTTATTTCCAACGGAAAAGTCATCAGAAAGAACAGATCCACCTTTCCAACTTCGATTTGCCATAACAAAGCCATAGCTATCATCACAGTCGTAACAACCGATAATTCGCATACTCTCGTTATCAGTTTCTGCGACATAACAAGCCTCTTTCAAAGTGATCATAATATGTCTCCTTTCGCTTTATGTATTTATTCATTATATCACAAATGAACAAAAATAGCAATCATTTACTTTTCACAACTTCACCAATCGTATCGGTATTTATTGTAACGTCATCAAGTCGTGCAATCCGAGCACCACGTATGATTTGACCATTTTTTATGCCTTTAAATACACGTAACGATATATCTGAAACATTATTTTGTCCATCAGCATACTGTATTGTGTCATTTTGATTTTCCCATGTTATGTAATGCCCGCCACCTGTTGAAAATCCGACCAGCATAATACCAACTGCACCGTTTTCGTTGTTACAAGCTTTCAATAGCTGTTCTGATAACGCTTTTTCGTATTCAGACGCACTCACATGATTGCCAGTATAGATAGTTTCATGATTCAAGGTATCGAAATATTTCTCCAAATCTTTAAACATTGTACCGTTTTCACGATTTTCAGGAAGATCTTTAGCTTCTACATCGTAGCCCATTCTCCGCATAGCAAGTGCTACGCTACAATGCGTACAGTTGTTACGCTGTATAGCTGAACCATAGGGAGTAAAATCCGGATCGGTCTCAGCACAGTCCTCACTCATGCTTTGATGGCTTGTCTTTAGCTTCAATCCAGCTTTTTGCGCAGTTTGCTTCACTTTTGCATCTGGTTCTCTCGACAAATAACCAGTATCACTTAACCAATTCGAACCTTTACCGATGAGTTCTTTGGCTTTTCCACCCGTTAAAAAAAGTGAGCCGATCTTTCCAACTACCGATGAAGGCGTTTTCTCTACATAACTATACGCACTTCCAAGCGGATACGGAGGGTCGTTTTTCTGTCCCCACTTTTGACCGAGAATACCATGATGATAAAGTTCGTTTATAGAGATCACCCCCATTTACAAACAGAATGTTTTTAGCTTAGCTTTTCCATCTCTTCTTCCAAAGTTTGATTCCAAATCTTTTGATACTCTTCAACATACTGCTTTCCAATACCAGTAGAATGATCACTTACATCATCGTTTTCGTATTTTTTGTTTAACTTTGCTATCAAACCATTGGAACCATTCATTCTTGTGGCAGCGTTATTATGTGCTTTCACATACATTTCCTCATAGGCACTCGTCGCATTCTTGTTAGCCTTCTTGTTAGCCTTAGAGGAAAAGAGCGAACCGCCTGAGGTCGACTCATCGAGTGCTTGCTTTTTCGTTCTTCTATTAGCTATAACTTTTTTTCCGGTGAGAACAGCATTTACCGCAGTAGCACCCGCTGCGGCGAGTCGAGTTATGCCTGTCGTCGTTACAACATCCATACCAGCTCTGCCTAAAATATTAGAAGTTAGATTTCTTCCTACAATAATTCCTGCTTCAACGCCCGCTGATTTTAACAATGTTTTTCCGGTACTTGTGCTTTTCTTTTTACTATTCGCATTATTTAAATTGCCACCACTTAGAGACGAACTCAGTTTGTCGGTTGAGCCATATCGCTCTTTTCCTGCTGCGGTCAACGAACCGTCATAGTTTTGATACCGTCTGACGCCCCACTTTTGACCTAAGATACCGTGGTGATAAAGTTCATTCATCATTTTTCTTTTCCTCCACAATTCGTTTTAGTTCTCGATTGAGTTTGAAATCAATCCATTTTGAAATTTCACCATTTGCCGGTTTTAGATACAGCTGCATTTGTTCTGCACAAATCAATACATCTGCAATTTCTTCCATAAAATTCACACTCCACTGTGCATTTGTTGGATATCGTTTGCACTTTTGCGCCGCTTGAATCAGTTCAGCGCACTCTTCCACTAAAATTTCACGCTGTCGTTCAAATGAATAGTGTTCTGCGATATACTCTAGTTTTTCCATCTGACTTTTTGTCATCATGCAAATGCCTCCCGATTTAATTTAAAAGCAACAAAAGCATCCATCATTGCAGCCACTGCATCGATTTTCTGCTCATATCGCTTCTTCAATAATTTTCGATTTCCATTCGTGTCCTCTAATGTAATACAATTTCCCATAGCAAAAGTCATCAGCTCCTCGTCAAATAAGAGCATACGTTCTTCGGAAAGCTTTTTCAATTCGCCCAATGGAACTGATTCTGTTTTGGCACCTTGTATCACCTTTTCTACACCAAACTGTGAATTTTCGAAAATCCATCGTCCCACAAATTCCTTTGCGTTATAGGGATCATAGCCAAAGCTTCGTACATCGTATCCGCATTCAGCAATGTGATGATCTAGGTCATCGTACACTTCCATCATGTCCAAGACCGTGCCCTCCAGTACAATCAGACTGCCTTCCCGCATAAAGGAATCGTATTTGCTTCTCATAGCTGTCGGTAATTTCGAAAGCGTTACAGAAGTAATATAATTTCTCGTTTTTACACCAAAAGCACCATCTGCAAGCAGAAATAAAAACGTAAACGCACAAAAGTCGTCACCCTGTGACAAGTCTGCACCAAGTGAACAGGGCATCTGCCAATAATCTCTTTTGCGATGCGGAAGGATTTCCTCATAGGTGAAGTAGTATGTATACCCCTCCATGGGAATGCTAAATCGTTTTGCCAAAATATCATTTCTGGCAGCAGGTGCTTTTTCAGCACGTTCTACGTCTAATTGATAGGTTTCATAGCTAACAGTTTTTCCGAGATTCGGATTTACTTTTAACCACATATCTGGCTGTCCTATCTCATCGATATTATCAAGTTTATAGTACCAGATAGAGACATGAGGATTAACGTACTTACCTTTCAAGATGTCCATCAATTCCATTTTGATGGTATCGCCGCTGCCGTTTCGTACCGTTCCTTCCGAGCTAATTACAACAATCAAATAGTCATCTATCTTAGACGCACCCTGTTCAATTGCACCGATGACATCTTCTTGTGTATCACCGGAAAGCCATTCGTCGACGGTTGCGACTTTTGGACGAAGTCCTTGCAGCTTATTAATCGACATCGGACGAATCTCCAAAAGAGAACCCGTTAAAAAATTTTCAATGCCTTTTTTTGTTGATGCAAGCTTCACACGATTTGCTTTTGAACCAGTCGTATTTTGCAGAGAGCCTTCTGTCAGAAATTGAAACAGGAGACCTCTGGCACGTGTAATAGCAGTTCGAATAGGAGATAAAATCTCTTCCGCTTACTTCATCGTAGGGGCTGTTGTGATTTGATGAGTTGTAGTAGTATCTACATTCAGAAAATAGTTTTGCAAACAGGAACCATACATGGATTTTGCTGCACCTCTGGCAACAATCAAATACTGCTTATTGATGAGCCGTTTCTTAATACGCTTGGTTATATAACGTCCTCCATGACCGTTTTTGTTAGGCTCATATACAGTTCTTTCTACAAAATAATACCAACCAAAAATTTGTTCTACCCAAAGTTTAAATGTATCAAGAAGTTTTAAATCGCCGCCGTCTGTCAGTGTCAGTTCATTCTCGCAATAACAAATAAAGCCATCAATAGCTTTATCGTCATACCAGACACCAGGATTTGCAATCAAATCATCAATGCGATGCATTTCCATATCGATTTCTTTGCAGACGGAAATTTCACCACGTAATACAGCATTTCGAAATCTTTTGTAATACTTTGGTGTTGCAGTATTGGATAAGGACATGATTTGTTACCTCATTTTATCCTTTTAGTTCTTTAATTGATAACGCTATCGCCAAAGCAGAACTTGTAACAGACAAAACACTTCCAGCAGCTGCTAAAGCCGCTTTTGTGTAAGTTCGTCCTTTTGAAATCGCAGGAGTAGTTTCTTCTGCAAACAAATTATTGTATTGGCGTTCCAACAACTCACGGTTAATTCGATCTCGCATCTCCTTATCAGTCATACTCGAAAGATCCATCTTCACTTTTTCCGATTTGGGTGCAGTTTCCTGTTCGATATCTTGCAGTTGTTTAACCAACGTAGAAGAAACATCTACTATTTTCTTATATCGTTCCGTATCCTCCTTCGACCATCGTTTTGGATCCGGATTATCCGTATTAATTCGATTATCCTTCTTTTTAGACAAATTTTCCTGAATATCACGAGCGTATCGTTTTTCTCCAGCAGATGTAAGAGATCCATCTTTATTTTGATACCGTCTGACACCCCATTTCATCCCCAAAATACCATGGTGTTCAAGAATATCGTTTGTCATAAAATCACCTCCAAATATATTTATATGTCTGGGTCTGTCTGTACAAACAGTCGCTATTCTAACTCGCTGATTTGACGATTCATAGCGTCAGCAACAGAAGAACTGAGTGGCGGATCAAATAACAAACGGACTTTTAAATATAAATAAGACTTCACCATAGAAAGTTGATCGTCGTCGTCCATAAAATCAGACCAGACTGCTGTGTAATCACTAATAGAAAAGCCACCATCCGGACCCAATCCAATTTGTGTTAAAATTGATAAGACTGTGTTAATATGCATAATAATATCAGCATCGAAATGCTCGTACTCTTCTGCAATTCCCAGCATTTTCTTAACAGAAGCTAAAATACTATCCAAGTTCCAAACCTCCTCTATGATGTATGTCGCCACGGGCAAGTATCGTCTTTTTTTTCGTGAAACAGGCTCACTCAACAGTAAATTTTCATCACCATAATGAATGGCATTGTGTGTGGTTTTGGATGTACAAATTAAAAAGTCGGGGTCAAATAAAAATTCGCTTCGCTTTAAAATATCTGTTTTTGTGATAGGATTCATATGATGAATGAGAATTTGCCCATAAATCGTTCTGCCTAGAATTCCAAGGTCACAGCCATCATCTCGAACAATAACTGCATCTCGCACTTTTTTCCATTCGGCGGAGTGATAAAATATCTGATTGAGATGACGCTCAAATCCGAATGTTTCTTCTCCGACTGTACCGTCCAACTGAAGGTATTCGAAACGTTCTTGAAAGGTTGAAAATTCAGATAATACAGAATATCTTCTAATCATTTCTGTCGCCATTTCCGCTGTAATCACGCATAGCATCCAGTGCTTTTTCATAGAGTTCTTCCACACGCTGTGCCGAACGCAGTGACTCTGTTTTTGCGTCCAGCAGCTCTTTTTGTTTTTCTAGGATTTCTTTTTCGATTTTCTCTTTGGTAGAACCCAGCTTCAGGTAATGCGTAATAACCTGTGAGAAAGCTGTTCCTTCCATGAGCTGCTTTTCTGCTAAATCAACTGCCAAGGAAATCAGCTGATTTTCCCGTGCCTCTGGATTTGAAGCAGGCGGACATTTCCGCTTTATGGTTGGTGTTTCTTTGTCTGATTTTCTCGGCATAACATCACGCTCCTTTCCGTTTTTTAAAATTCGACAAAGCTTCGTTTTCTGTAGTATAATTGAAATGTTCATATCACATAATTTTCAACATTGACAATATCGTCCTGATATGCTATAAAAAAAGAAGACAGAACAAAAGGCATGGAATCCACGCTATCTTCGGCGACTACAGGATTTTTGCCTGATGGACGATACCTTTATGTCCAAGGTATTTGAAGATAAAGCCTGTGCAGAACTACTCTTACAAATTATTCTGCAAAAACCACAAGCATCCACTACAAGACGCTGGCAGAACGTGTGGGTTATTTCAAAAACGACTCGAAAGGAGTGAGCCATATATGTAAAATTATGGAGGATCTCTATAAAGAAAGTCAGGAAGAGGGAAGACAAGAAGGCAAAAAGAAAGGTTGTATCTCTATCGCCCTAAATGCGCTGAGGATGTCGTTGCTGTCGCATATGGACATTGCAAAGATGACTGGTTTGAAGTCGAAGACTTAGCGGCACAAATAAAATAATGTACTGCAAAATTTGAATTATAAGAAATCCACTTGCTTTAGCGGGTGGATTCGTTTTTACATATCACTTTATAGTTTATAATCCAAGCATTTTCCGCCCTACTAACACCAAATCGGAAAATTTTTGTTCACTTGTCTTCGTACGATACGTTTTGTCAGAAATGACATTTTCCATATCAAATACAATCATTGGAGATTTCGCTTTAAAGCCGCCATAAATAGCATCATTTGTGTCGAGAACAGCTCCATAACCAGCTTTTTTACAGGCATTAAAAAATTTTGTTCTTTGTGTATATATGTCTTTTTCGCCCTGTGTATCATTGCCAGAACCGTCATATGGAATAACATAATTGAACATACGATAAACAGTTTGAAGGTCGTCCCCAGTAGGTGTATAGTTCTTATCTTTCATCCGGTCAAGAACGTCCTTCGCTTCTCTGTATCCTTTGAACCTGTACTTTTCACTGACAAAATACGACTCCATACGATCTTTATCCGTTACGAAGTTATAGAAATCCCGATCATTCTTATACAAATTTCGAAATATCTCCGCACCGGAATCTTCACTGGCGACTTTAATATCTTGCGCCAGTTTATTATTAATGCGATACTTCATACAATAACCAGATCCTAAAGAATTGCCATTTTCGTCGTAAACGGTCTGCGGTACTTTTTTATTGAACAGAGCATTGTACTGATGCTTATCGAAAAAATCAGTCGTTGCATAGAACATATCTGTATCTTTCGTTCGATTTAGATCATAAGAAAGTGTACTAAGTACTGTCTTATCGGAACTAAGCGTTTCATCGATATGCTTTTTGTTATACGTACTATTTCTCCCGATTCTTTTTTGATAGGCCTTCTTTTCAGAAGGTGAATAGTCTCTACCACGAAGAGGATAGGGTGGTCCATTTCGAACGCCCCACTTTTGTCCTAAGATGCCATGATGGTAAAGTGGTTGGTCTATGAAAATCTCCTCCTTCTCAAAAAAGAAAGAGTCCCTGTTTGGAACTCTTTCTCATTTCACGATTGTGTGTGCCTAATTACTTCTTTCCTAAATTATGCGCAACTATAGTACCTATTACACCGCTGCATATGATAACACTCTGCATGACAATACGTTCGATTCTAAGTTTTTTGTTCAATTTCTTGTTCACTTCTGCTACTAGTTTTTCATACTTCCATATATCAAACACGCCTTGCGATCCGATTTTTCCACAGCACTGTTCGAAGATACCTTCGTATGGATCTTTAGCTTTGAATAATTTCATACCACACACCTCCTTTCCATAATATATCTTGTATGTTTTGCGAAAAGAAGTGTGAGCTTTGAAATCAGTAAAGATTAAGGAACACGAATAAAATAGCAGACTTCATAAAAAGAAAGAGTCCCTGTTTGGAACTCTTTCTATCATCAATTTATTTTGAATTTTTCATGAAAGTGTAATTTACTCAGTTTTCTTTCATACGACGTCTGAATTCTTCAGGAGTGATGGTGGGAAGCTGGTGAATATTATCAACAGCTAATGCAAAATCAAGAAAATCTGTCCTTTTCAAATCCTTGTTGTTTTTATTGACCTCGTATATGGTTTCATCATAAAAGTATGTTTTCTTTGTATCGACATAATAATAATCTTGATACATTCTAACTTTCGTTATTTCCTTACTAAGGAGTTCATTTAATGTGACGTCTGCTTCAGAGGTTCTAACTCTTTGATTCATTTTTATCCACCTTTCTATTCAAGCCATTTTTTGATGGCATCCACGTTAGGTTCTGCATTGTCAAGTCTTGCAAGGGTAAGGAGCTTATTCTTATCGATTAGATCCCAATATCTTGCGCTAATAAGGTCGTTATTATACGCTTTTTGCCCATCAAAGAACGAAACAATACCATCTTTAATGCTCCAGTTAAATGCGTGTCCATAACCTTCATCCTTCCATGCCACACTGCAAACCCCACTAGCATTCTCCCCAAAATGTTTTACCAACATCTCTGCGGCATCTTGACGAGAACGTCCAAATTTTGTTGCTGTGCCATCTAAAACCTTTGCATTCTTGAAGCATTCTTCGACAATGCCACCTAAGATTTGTCCTTCACCACTAGTAGAACCAGCTATCACATCATAACCTTGTGTGCGCAAAAATGTCGCAATACTGCATAATGTACAGTTGTTATTGTAATTCGGATTACACCGATTGGGATTAGCGTGACTTATTGCTTCGGAAATAGATTCCGGCTGTGACAACTTTTTCAAACCATTGCTAATGTTTCCAACAACGTCCTTTGTTTCGTTGTCATCAAGTAATGAGGAGGCGACACTTTTTCCTTGTCCAATCAGTCCATCAAGTTTTCCAGACTTTGCAAGCTGATAAGTGCCGAATGCCGTTAACGCTACTCCAGCGGCAATAGCACCGATTTTCAATGCTTTCTTTTGTTTGTCACTTAGACTGGACTTCTTTTTGGTTTTTTCATCATTCTCACTTGATTTGCTGCTTTTATTGTACACTTTTGCATTAGATTTGTCAAGTGATTTTCGCCATCCTGCTTTCTTTTCTGAGGCGGAGTGATCAGCAGAATCCAATAGATACGGTGGACCGTTCTTCTTGCCCTACTTTTGACCTAAAATACCATGATGGTAGAGTGAGTTATAATGCATTCGTGTCGATCTTCCTTTCATGAAAAAAATAATAAAGAAAGAAAATCGGCGAACTTCTTTCTCTTCTCATAAAAGGGCTTGTTTTTTGGCGTAAAAAAAGAAAGAGTCCTTGTTTGGAACTCTTTCTGATTTCACGATTGTGTGTGCCTAATTACTTTTTTCCTAAATTATGTGCGACTACACTACCTATCATTGCTGCACTCAAAGTCGTAATGGCATTTATGGCACATACTTGCTTTTTCGCTTTCTTAAATTTATCAATGTCAAGCATGTCATACTTTCCCCATTCTCCGACTTTTGCTTTTTTGGTAACGTAGTAGCTTCCCCAATTTATAATTTTATCTAAAGTCATATTACACACCTCCTTTCCATAATATACGTTGCGAAATTTGCGAAGACAAAAAAGAAGAATCCTTGGTAAGAACCCTTCTTTAAATATTAGCGAAACTCTGCGATACGGTTCAATCGATCATTTTTGTTTTTGATTCCTATGCATTTGAATCCAATTTTTTCATAAGCCTTAATCGTTTTAAAGAAATAATAATCAAGCTTATAACAAACTGTATCCGTATGTACACCGGCTTTATATAGCCACTTATACATCTCATACATTCTGCTATTATGCAATAATATCTTACACTTTTCACGATAATCGTTCCGCTCTTTTGTAAATCCATTCATAATGATTCCTCCTCATGTTTACGCTTCGATTTAACCATAAGTTTGTGTTCCCATAATATATCTTGTAAATTTTGCGAAGCGACAAAAAAACAAAGAGTCGCTGTAAAAGTGACTCCGTTTTCATGCTCAATTCAAACCTGTTTGCTTTAAAATAGCCATAAGACTTTCTTTTGACAAATCTGCATCTGCGTCGATATGTGCGTGTGCCTTTCCGTCGGTAACACGAATCTTTACTTCTCGAATTTGTAAATCGACATTGATTCCCAATTTCTTTCGTATGATTTTTGCTATTACTTTAGAAAGTGTTTTCGTCATAAACGATGATACAATATTCATTTCGTCCATATTCCTCCTCCTTTCAAGTTTGTATTCCATAATACATTTTGTAAAACTTGCGATGTTTTATGAAGGAAAAAATAAAAAGAAAGGGCTATGAGGAGCATCGAACTCTCATAGCAGCGGTGATTACTGAAAGTCACTACATTCGTGTCTCACTGCTTCCTTTCCATAATATATCTTGCAAATTTTGCGCAAAAATGAAAAGAAATAGCTACGATCCAGCATTGTCTTCTCTCATAGCAACGGTGATTACTGTACATAATTTCATGTCAACCTCAACCTCTCCTCTTCCTCATCACCATAGACAAGTTTAGCTGTTCTTTTTCTTTCCATAATATATCTTGCAAATTTTGCGTAAAAAAGAGAAGACTCTTACTATAAGGTCTTCCCTTTGTTTTAAAATTCAATTCTAAGAATTCGCAGAATCACTTAAAACCGCTAAACTTTCCTGATAGTCTTTCATCGTGTATCCGGTCATATGAAGTGCTTCGTCTAACGTACATTTTGTATTCTGCATTAAAGCGGCTATAACTTGTTTCAGCTTTATTGCTTCGCCTTGTCTTCTACCGGCTTCCATACCGGCTTCCATACCAGCTTCTTCTCTTTTGTCGCCATAAACTCTCACTGCATCACACATATGGTTCACTCCTTCTTCGGTTTCTTTGTAAAACTTTACACGATCAGACAATCTGCTGAACGGCACGCTGTCGGAAACGCTGTTCTTGAAAAACTGCAACAATTCAGAAATACGAGTGTCATCTTTTATTGCTGTGTTAAAATACATCTCATGCACACCGTTGAAGATTTCTTCGGAATAGCCTCGCTGTCTTTCCTTTATTATATCATACGATCAGAAGAAATGCAAGGGTATATCAGAAAAACATGAAAATTATCCGCCGGAGAATTTTTAAGGGACGCTGCGATGAAGAGGGGGTGTCATTTTTGAGAAGACCCCCTACCCCTTCGAGTAAACGAATATTACATTAAAATTGTAATAAAAATTGTGACCTCGAATTTTTAAAGCAATATTTTTTTTGCAGAAATGTCAATTAGCATACAACATAACAATTGTTCAGCATCATGGCTTCCTTTATACCCTTACTTTGCGATAAACATTTATGAAATCGTACTTTACAATTTCATCTATTGCACGTTCGATTCCCTCATTATTTTCTTTGTCTGTCAGTTGATCGGAAGTGTTTGCAATTCATCCTAAGTAAGCGCATGAGTTATAGCCTTTAGTCACGTCAAACAAGAACCACTGTTCGAATTGTTCTGATGGATTGTAAGGATTGTCGAATGTTGTTAAATAGCAGCTTTGTTGCATAAGAATCTCACTCCTTTTCTTTCTTCAAATGGTATCGAATTGTAGATGTGGAAACACCTAATACATCAGCGATTTCGGATACGATATAACCGGCAGAAGCAAGCGATTTCAATCAGTTCAGCTTCGCAGTACTTAATGTACTGTTAGACTTTGGTGTTGCCAATTACCGCACACGAGTGCTGTCCGCATAGCGAAGAATCTTTGTCAGTTTGTTCTCGCTGATGGCATCAGATTGAATCGCTTCCCATTCTTTGTCGGTGATGTCAATTGTCTGCTGCTGTGCGCCAACTTGCAATCTTGCTGAGGCTAGTGCTTGTTGCTTTACCTTTTTTAGCTGTGATTTACTGCTTTTCTTAGCAAGATCGGGGTTGTCTTGTATTTTTGCTTTCACAGTTGTGTTAGCAATCAGTTGTGCTTGGCGTTCTCTTGGCGCATTCATAAGTGAAACGTTTAGCTTTGCCATGAGAGAGTCATATTGTTCTTGGTACTTTGCTTTGGCTGAGGCACTGTATTCGATTCGACCAGTGGAAAGAATCTCTAGACGTACCTCATTTGCTAGTGATTTCATCTTATTAGCATAGTCTGCATACAGTTCTTCTTGTGGTGTACCGGAGGAAAGGGTGTAGGCATCAGAAGTTTCTGCCATTTTTGTACTGCTCTGGGTACGGTTTTTCGTCTTTCCCTTTTTGTCTACATAGGTCTCATCCACTTCCTTAAATATCAATTGACCAGTTTCAGGATTGGTATGTGGTGTGCCGACACGTTTCTTTACTTGCACACTAGACTTTACTTGAGATATCAATGTAGCCGCACCCTCATGGTAATGCCCATCTTCTGACACTCTTCCTTGATATTTCTGTTTTAGTGCTGGAATATCATTGTCGATTTCGCTCTGTTTGTAATTTAGCTTGTGCTTTGCAGCATCAATAACTACCATGCTATGTCGAACTGCTCTGGCAAGCTCGTCTTCTGTTGCACCTTTCAAAGTCATGTCAGTAATTAGATTGGATATCACGCCCATCTGTTTTTGTGTATTATCAGTTCCGGTTATCGGATCTTTCATCAAGCGTATACTACCTTCTTCATATGTATCCGGACCATACTGCTCTTTTGGATCAAATCCAACGAGTCCATCAAGAGGAGGTGTAGAAGTGATATGAATACTACTGCGATTGGAATTACAGGGAATCACCATAACTGTATCCCCATCGAAATCGGCACCCGATAAACGTTCCGCAACGTTGCTGTTGATACCAATTGCATCTACGGCAGTGGAACCAATCAATTTTTCGGCGTCTGTTTGCTTATTATTTACTTTTAAAATTGGAATTTCAAAAGTACCACCATGTGGATATCAAATCAACGCAACAGTTTCGCCATCATGATAATTGGGGGCATATACTTCGTCATCCTTCATGCTGGTAACTGGTAATATAACATGATATTTCTGGCGTGGCAACGCTGCTGCCTTCAAATGGACGGCTGCTGCATCACAATCTTCTGCGAAAGATTGTAATAGACTCTTCTTGACGGTTGGATTTGTTAAAGAACAAATTTCTTCAAATTCTGAAATTTTGTCATTCTTTGCAATGGTCAGTTGCTTTTCAATCAACGGTTGATTTTGCTTTGATAAAAATTGAGACGGAAGTGCATCAGACCAGTCGCTCCAGTCACTTTCTTCTGCACGCTTGTTGATTAATGAAAGCTTCTTGTTTCCGTCGCTATCGATATACTCGCTCTGTCCGCCGTGTTCTTTGATAAGAGAACTAAATGGATTGTCAGGGTCATCGGAAATCGGCTTTAGGACCGAAGTCATAGGCGTACCCGATTTTTTATTTGTATTAAATATCACATCTACCCCGTCCGGCATATCGTCAGAATAGACAGCCATGCCTTTCAAATAGTGTGTACCATCCACTAGAATTCGAACCTGTGCATAGTTGGATTCACCGAGGGACAAATCTGCTATATTACGTCGCAGCTCAATTACGCCATTCTTCTGCTTTCCACCCTCATCATCATATCGAATCTGTAAGCGACTAGAATCCATGCTGGACGGGTAAACAAACGATTTCTTGAATGTCTCACCGCCATCGTAAGAAATATAATCCCCGACAGAGTCAATCTTTGCATCTGCGGCATAAATGTCCTTGTGTTCTGTTCCAGGTAGGCAAAGTACGAGAATGTTTGTTTGCTTACAGGGATTTGTCATCTGTGACACGCCTCTTGCATAAATAGGATATCCTTCTGCATCCATAATGCTCAGAGCCTGATTCAATTTTTCCTTTGAAACGCCTAATTCTCGCACAGCTCCTTCGCTGACGTCAATCATTCCTTTTTCAGCAACCATCTTTTTTAAAATATCCGCAGTTGCAACTGCCTGATTCATCTTTGCTTCTGACTTTGGATTTAGCAGTGAGCGAATGGAGGAATCGTTAGAATATCCCATAATCTTGGCAATCTCATTTAGGCTTTTACCTTCTTCTCAAAGTGATTTTGCACGTTCCACTTCTAATGCACGACGTTCATTTTTAGCGATTGCTTTATATGCACGCAGCTGTGTAGTGGTAAGTTCCATCGCATCAGCAATTTGTTTTTCTGTGTATTCTTGCTCCTTTAGTTCCTCCACACGGCTAAGAAAATCGCCGCTGTGTTGATAGGGATTCTCTCCAGAACCCCAAGGATATCTACCAGAACGTCTTGGCATTCCGTAGTGCATTAAAATATCTTCAACTGTGTAATTCATGATTCGTTCTCCTCTGCCTTAATTCTCTTTAGAATTTTATCGAATGTACGAATTTTGTCTATAATGGGTGCAATGTCTTCTACTGTCGGCTGAAATATCAAGATGTCATCCAGCTGATAAATACGAAGCTCCATTTCAATTTCAGAAGGCTTTACTGCATATTCCAAACAAAAAAGAGCAGCATAAATTTCTAGCTGCTCCATGTGTGCCGGTGTAACACCGGTTTTCAAATCGTGAATCCGTAAACAATTGTCTCGAAACGAGATAGCATCTGCTGTACCAAAACAATTCTCCGAAAAATATAATACCTGTTCTGGCATCATGCGAAAGCCAATAGCGTCGTTTACATACATATTCAGTGTTTTTCGAGACCTTGGCAGCTTTTGTCCGAGTGTAATGCAGCGTGCTGCGAAGTCATGTAGTATGGTTCCTTTTTCGCTGCCAAAAAATTCGTATAAGTATCAGCAACTTTTTCTTCATCATAATTTAACCAAGCGTATTTGCTCGCTCCAAGAAAAGCGTGTTGTCCGCTAAGGTTGGAATGCTTGTTGAAGGTCATTAAAAACTTCCTCCTTGTTTTCTGGGCAGATAAATCTAGAGAATGACATATCATTCATCCGATTTACATAGTATTCTTGATTTGGCTGCCGAGCGGCAGACTTCGATTTTTTACATTCCAAGGTCGCCCATTTGTTTTGGTATAGAACTAGAATATCCGGTATTCCTTGTATGTAGTTTGCATCGAGTTTCATTACGATGCATCCAGCAAAACGTTCTTTCAATTCATGAATGAGCTTCGCTTGAAAATCTCGTTCTAATTTTGACATAAAAAAAGAACCCTCTCATAAAAAATAAGAGAAGGTAAAATCGGATGATTCACCTTCTCTTCTCATAAGAGGGCTTGTTTTTTTAGCGTTTAAAAATATCTACACTGGTTGTTGTGCTTTTTTCATATAGACATCGCCGAGACTGGAAATATAATAGTCTGTTGGTGTTTTCGGAAATTCCAGATACTTGTGCAGTGTCTTTGAAATTTCGGATTCGCTGCCGTCTTCATAAGCAGCCATAACGTCATTTATTTTTTCCAAGAGAGCATCTTGATCCAATTTTTTCAGGAGTGTGTCCTTATGCTTGGCAATCAGAATACGCAGTTCTGAGAATTTCGATAAGATACGCTTTTCACATTTCGAAATGTACATTGTGGCTTCATTTTCTATGTATTTCAAATATTCAGAATCAAAATTCTCCGCATAATACACTTCAAGTAGCATATTCATCACATAGAGCTGTATTGACAGTTCCAGACACTCTTTGACACGGCACGCTTTGTCGAGCAAAATATCCACATTTTCTTTTCCTTTTGTCACTCTGCTTAGTTCATTCATGTAGAATTCGATGTCTTTCATAGCTACTTTTTTTCCATTTTGCAGACTCTGGATGGTTGCAGTTTTCTGGGTTTCCCGTGTCATGACAGAACTGTAATTCTTCATGGCAAATTTTGTGAATGTCACCTCTGCGATAAGTTCAGCCTTTTTGTCGCCATAAAGGAACTCCAGTATTTTATCAATTCCCATTTCAATTTTTCCGAGTTTTGTTGTAATTTGGGTCAGAAAATACTGTTGTGTTATCATAGCCATCACAGAAAAGGCAGAAAATATAATTGCTTCTGTTCGTAATTGTGCCGCTTGTGTAGCTTGTGCTTGTGCTTACGTATCTGCTTTTGTCAACCAAGCTGTATCAACAAATTTACCATCTTTTCCAGTAAGAGTTGTGGTAATACCTCTGTTATCACGCAGTTGAAGTGGAGTCCTTGAAACACCTTTTGGAAAATGCATGATATACATATTTGGCGTGATACCTGACATAGTGCTTGCGGCAGACGACATAGCATTTGCAACGCATAGTGTCGGAAGCTGTGAAGCAAGTCCACTCATGCAAATATCCTGCTCTTCCGTTTGCTCCAGCTTTACAAAGCGATTGTCGTTTTTAGGATGAACAGAGTCGTCACAAGGCGTAACGGTAAAAAGATTCTCATTGTAAATCGCATTCTTTCTTTTCGATTCCATCGACATATTCTCCTTCGGTAATATCAATTTTAGTGTCCGATTTGTGATGTATGATTTTATGTACACAATCTGTTGCACAAGTTTTTACAGAATTTAGCTTTTCTTTCCGTTCTGCTTCTTTTTCTGTTTTACGTGCTTCGGCTTCTTCGTAAAGACGTTTGCTTTCTTCGATAACGGGTGTAGTAATATATTTCACGATAACTTGTTCTCCGGGCTTTACTTTTTGACGTGCCTTTGGTGATGTGGCAACCACCTGACCGTCAAAACAAAACCTATACTGAGGTTCCGCTTCAAAAAGCTGCATTTCACTCGTCATTACTTGTAAACCGTTTTGGGAGAGATTGTCTATCGCTTGCTCCAACGTTAATGGAAAATCTTTCAAATATAATTCAAGAATCGATATCAGACTTTTTCGTTCTTTAAAAGCAATTAAAATCATCTGAATCAGTTTTTCAAAATCAACTTGATCTAAAAGATACGAGATCAGACTGCCTCCAAGCCATTCTAATATTCTCGATTTTGTAGAATCGCTTCCAATTCGTTTGTTTTGTGAACTTTGTTTTTTGCCTGCCATAAAACACCCTCCATTGTCATATGAGAAAAATATCAATACAAAAATATCAATTTTCACAAATCAGCTCTCGTTTCTCAAATTTTCGACGTCTGTTTGAAAACTGTCTAATACAGTGTAAGCCTCGTCTAAATCGTCGCTCCAGAATGCACTAGAAATATCCAGCCAAAAGTCGTATATAGCCATGTCGCTGTCCAGCCAGAAATCGTACACATCTGTATCACAGTCCAACCATCTGTCATATTCGTCTGTATTTACAGACAGCCAATCTGTATAGTCTACAGAATCCGGCGCATCACTTAACACACTGTTGTAAAATGCATCATAAATATCATCTAGAAGACCGTCGTAAATTCCGTCATATATGTCATCCAATGCACCATCGTAAATATCATCATAGAATGTATCCCAACTATCGTTCATATCATCTATCGACGCACCGGAAGACAATATAATTTCAGCATAGGTAATACTATACTCTTCCATGCGAATGCACAGATCATACGTCTCGTCATGAATATGCGTGTAGAGCGTTTCCACGTCTGCAACATTTGCAACAAAACCGTCGTAGTTACCAATTCTTCCGAGTAATGTATTGTATTCCGCATTGAGACTATTCACTGTCTCTGAAATATCCATCGAAATTGTTTCGCTTAATGCGTTAATTTCTTCGCTGTAATCTACGGAATCGGAAGATGTGTCACTTTCGGTGACAGTTTCTGTTGCCGCCGTCGTTGTTGTGACAACAGACGTTGTCGTTACCTCTTCTGTCGTTTCTTCCGAAATATCATCTTCATCTTCATTTTCGTCTTCGTCAGGCACATAGATTCGACCGCTCATTTTTTCGTCGATAACATCGTATTCTACTCGCAAATCATAACCGGATGCGTTCTCAGCTGTGAAATAGGATTCAGAATCGTAGCTGCTTTCTGATGCATCCACTGTAAATCCCATATTCTTGCATTCGGAAATATAATTCTCGAAGATCTCTTCTGAAGCACCATAACCTTCAAAGGATACCTTATCGTCGCTTTCACTTGTTTATAACAACGGCAAAGCACTCGGTTCCGGAATTATTGCAGCAAGTTCACTGTCCGACCATTCGTATGCAGTAATGCTACCGTAACCACTGTCGGTGCAAACGCCTTCAGAAAAATCATAGTAGAATGCATACGCTTCGTCTTCACCCAAAACAACAATTGTCGCTTCAGTAGGCTCCATCAATTCATACTGCTCCATGCTTGACATATAGGGAGCGAGATTATTAACGGTACAAGGCGCATAGGTCACTGACTCTCCTGGTTCAGCGATTTTGGAATTACGTCCCATCATGTAAATATCCGCAATGTCCTCGTCTGTCCAGTCGTCGTATGTTTCTTTCCATTCATCAAACACACTGCGCTGTGCATCAGTCACATCATCACGCTGGTGAAATTCAATGGTCAGTTCTGCAATGGTGTAGTCTGTGTTGTTGGTATACGACAGTGACAGAGCATTCGTGCCGTAAAAGTTTGCTTCGTCTACGCTCCAGTTGATGTCGGAAATATCAAAATCCTTTGGGAAGTTTGCTTCGATGTTTTCAGAAGCGTCTCCACACGCTGTTGCCGTTGTTGTTAGCAACATTGACAATACTGTCAAAAATATCAATTGTTTTTTCATGCCTGTTCCTCCTGCGGTTTTCATTTTTTACAGTACATTTTAGCATTGTAGAAAGCGAATTTGTTCAATATTTCATACAAATCGCACAAAATATACCTGTAAGCATTATACAACCCTATTGTGAAAAAAATTGTGTGATATTTTTGTGAAATTTTATTTTGTGGTCAAATGCCCACTTTTTTTTCTCTATTTATATATATTATTTTATTTTACTTATCACATTAAATAGAAGAAAAAAGTGGGAAAGTGGGCAGAAGTCCAAAAAAGCACGCAATTTCGGGCTTTTTTGTGCCCACTTTTATTTTTAAAAATGGACATTTGCCCACTTTTTTTGCCCACTTTTCATTTCAAAAGTGGGCAGAGAAATTTACCTTTTTTTTTATCCAAAATATCATAGAATCGAACACTGTTGTTCTTCAAATTCCGCCTTTGTATAATTCATTAGACTCATTTTTCTTCGCCTTCCTTTCTGTAAAGTGCATTCGTCCCCAGGTCAACCCGCATAATTCTCCAATACAAAGTCCTGTGAACAGACAGAGCAAAATCCCTAGATTCATCCTATCTAAATGGTGCAGCAAATACTGCTCCAGTCTTTTTCGCTCATCTATATTTAACACATCAAGTGCTTTCTTTTCCGATTTTGGCATAGTAAAATGCGTGGATTTTATACCATATTCCTGTACAGCATATCATTCTATGCTGCGATACACGGTCATGATATCCCGAACATATTTTGGTGATAGCCCACCTTTCCCATTCAATTTCCCATGATGTTATTTTTGTAAAACAAACTGATCAATATCATGTGTTTGGAGTACGGAAAAACACTTATTTCCAAGAGCGGGAAGGATATGCTTTTGCAGAATATTCTCATAATTGGCAAAGCTGGTATGTTTTACACGAAGCTTCGCAGCCATAAGTCATCCCTCAGCAGCATCTTGAACGGTTAGTTTTAAGGATGAAACTGTTTGATTCTGCCGAATCGTATAAAATTGCGCCATCTTTTCCTTAAGACCGGAAAGTGTACGGTCATACAAGAATTTGTATCGGCGTGAACCATCCTCCTTATATCCAATGGCAATTCTTCCTTCATAACGACCATCTTTTCTTTTGTAGATATTACTTCCTCTTTTTGGCATATTGATTCCTCCTGACTACGGTTTGGACTGCTGAAGCTCTAGATTTCTACATATTTTCATCTAGAATTCATGCAAAAGTGCTTTACATTTTGAAAAAAACGTGGTATAATCATAATAGATTTCCTCGAAATTTGTGTGAAAAGTATTCGATTTTCACTCCATAAAGGGGATAAACCCCACGAAAAAAATCATACTGAGCAAAACAGTATGATTTCATTTTTGCGATATAAATTCTCAAAAAAGCATTGTATTCTCCTTGCAATTCTTCTGAAAGTATGGTATACTAAAACTAGAGTAAATCCCGTGGAAAGCGAGGTAAAGAAGCAATGGAGAATTACAAACCCATCCCAATTGGGGTAGAAGATTTCAAGCGTCTAATTGATGATGGCTATTACTTTGTAGATAAGACGCTTATGATAAAAGAG
>Ga0192237_1005_pt1 | contig 131037 bp, 147 predicted proteins | sample Koala_Koa27_E3_FD_131278 | JGI IMG/M metagenome (GOLD analysis project Ga0192237, IMG submission 131278) | Enriched cells from koala feces incubated with labeled cellulose particles, San Francisco Zoo, California, United States - Koala_Koa2-7_E3 ...
GCCATTTGCCCGAGCTTATCGCTCATTTCATCGATTAACTTAAATCTTGCCGATAATTCAGCCACATTGCCACCTCCTTCTTATGCTTTTGCTTTTACCGTGTCATGCCTTACCGGGTGTTTATCCTCCTCAAGCTCAGAGGCGATATACAGAAGCTGTACGCGCCTTGGCATATTGTAGTAATCCTCAAACCTGAGATTGTGTCGCTGCCATAGGACGTGCGGCCAATAGCCGTCTGAGCCGGGAGTGCTTACGAGTTTTTTGCTGCTTCAAGCTCCTCGTCGTCGCTTACTGCGTCGGCAAGGCCGAGCGCCTGCATAACGATACGGGTAACATGAGCGTACTCGTCCGTTTTCGGGAATACCAGAAGCGGCATTTCCGTAGCGTCGACACAGTTGTAATATTTCATCAAGTCCGAGTCTTTCAGATTCGGGTACTGCAAAGCTTCGACGATAATATGACGGCTTGCCTTCGCATTGTCCCTCTCTGTTTTCCAGACAATTTCATTCCCATTTGTCAGAGGGTTGCCGCACTTGTCGGTCGCAATACTCCTCTTTCTGTAAGCGTCGTTAATCTTGTTGATTTCAGCCGAGGACAAAACCTTGATTTCAAAATTGATAACGTTGCCGTCCTCATCCTTGAAGCTGTCGGGACCGGGAGCGGTAACGACCTCCGCCTCGGTGCTTCTCATAAAATACTTAAGGTTCTTTTTTGTAGTAGTCGCCATAATAGCAAAATCTCCTTTACTAAAAATAATAGCCCCTCTTAAGCTGGCCGCCTAAGAGGGGCGTTTTTCGGTTGCCCTTGCAGATATTACACAATATCCTTTGCGTTGAAGCTGATAGTGTCGTCAACAACTTCGCCGCCGCTGTCAAGGTTAATCAGGTTAAGGTCGCCTGTCAGGACGCAGCCCACACAGGTAATAGTTTCGCTGCCGTTATCTGCGTAGTAGTCGCTGTTTTCGTCGTCCATAATACCCTAAATGGTGAATTCCGGCGTGCCCTTGTCGTTCATGTACTGCTTGATTGCCTCACGCAGCCACGGGGTGGAACGTCTGCGGGTAATCGTGCCGGAAATGGCTGCGCCCAGCCATCTGCTGCTCTGCGTGATTTCACCGAGCTGGCGGCCGGTCCATACATCAGGCGTAAACTTGATTTCGCACTTAATGCTATCCAAGCACTCAATGCCGTCAATGAAAATTTTACCTTCTCTCAGAGAGATAGGATTTTTGTTATATTCCATTACTGCCATTTCTTATTCCCTCCTTATCGAGTAGTCACTGTGAAGAACAGTTTCTCAGCACTGTCTATAGGCTTGATACCTACATCAAAATAGGTCTGGTCGCCTGCACTGTTCTCACGGTCTACGAGGAAGTCCTCGTCGTAATCAACATCGTCGATAGCGCCGGCCTCGTAGTAGAGCTTCAAAATGCTCTTGCCGATACCTTCCATAATATCCCAGCCGGTAGAGCTGTTGTCGTACTTATTCGGCGGGAAATTCAGCACTAAGCTGTTGTGGAAAGCGTCAAGCACACGGAGCACCCTGTTCTTGCGATAGCTTTCGCCCTTGCCGTCGGAGAACGTAATCAGGGAGTTAATATCGTACTCAACCACGACCGCACCCTGCTCGTTAACCGAGAAGAAAAACTCACCGTTGTTAATTGCCTCGACCGCTTCCTCGTGGCTCTTAGCGTCCACGACCGCAATAGCGCCTTTAACGGTACGATAGATATTGCTCTCCATATAGGTTGCGCCTGCTGTCATGCCAGCAACAAATGCGGTCGCCTGCGCAGCTGTAAGCTCGCCGGACTCCAGCTCGTAAGAGTTGATGACGTTGATAACGCCCTCGTAGTCGGGGCTCGTCATGTTCGCCACAACGACCTGTACCTTCTTACCCTCATTCTCGCACATATACTTGACCTTAGTCTTTGCTGCAGAGAGAAGAGTGCTGTCCTCAAACGGGAACGCCATCGTGTCAAAAGACACATTGTCAGCAGCTTCCAAAAGCGCGGTAATATCCGCATTTGCGGTCGTACCGCTCGTGCCTCCCGTCAGGGTAACGCCCGCAGTCTCCGCAAGGTCACCGTCCACAGCGAACGTAATATACGCGCTGTCTGCAAGGTCGTCTGCCGAGGTGATTCCCTCAAAGGCCTCAACCTTGCTGCCGTCCAAATAAACGGAAACGTCGTAGCCACTTACCGGGTTTTCCTCCACGACGTAAGTCAGGGAGTTGCCTCTTGCGCCGGCATAAATTGCCGTAGCAGTAAGACCGCCGCCGGACCCCGACGCAGTAGCCGTGCCCTCTGTGTAAATATACACAATAACCGTAGAAGCGTTCTTAAACGCCTCGCGAATCAAAAGCATATTGCCGGCGTCGTCAGTGTCGTAAACGCTGTAGCCAAGCTTAGCTGCCGCAGAATCGGGTGCGGCGCCGGTCAAGGTAATCATTTCACCTGCGGGGCCGTAGTCCGTATTAGCGAGCGGAAGCAGCACGGTACCTCTGGACGCGCCTTTAATGCTTTCTTGAGATTTATCTTTGAAATTGACGTAAGTACCGGGACGTACTTTGCCCACGGTCTTGTCGAAAATTCCACCTGCCATATTACTTTACCTCCTTCTTACACCATGTCGTAATGATGTCCTTTACTTCAGACACGGTATACTTTTTATCCGTGTCAAGTCCTGCCGTCGCCACGGCGAATACCACGGTAGGTACCCCAAAGAGCTCGTGGCAATGTTTCTGCAGCGCCGTAAGAGTAAAGGTTTTCTCGGCCTTTGTCTTAGTGCTTGCGGTTGCCGTACTGGTCTCAGTCGCTTCTGCGGTCGCAGTCTCGGCGGTTGTTTTCTTAGTCGCCATATCGATTTCCTCCTATTATGAAATTACCGAATTATTCGGGGTACTCACCTGCGTATTCGGGATTCGGGTAGTTAGCCGTACAAATGGTTACCGCCGAAGCAAATGCAGCGGCTATGCTCACGGTATTATATACATCTGGATTGCTCCAGCCGTTTACCTCCCACTCAACCATCTTCTCAGGGACGTCCATGTTATAAGGCCGTCTGCTTGTCCATGTCAGCGTGAGCTGTACCACACCGTCGTCCGCGCACTTCAACGAGGGGTCGTCAAGACGGAGATTTTTACCCGTCTCTTCGCCGTCCTCATCAATCAGAGGGACAAGGTTTCGGTTTTGCTTCAGTGCTGTCAGGACTTTCCAAGCCATTTCGTGGGCGTTCTCGGTCGTACCGGCGAAAAGGTTAATGTACCAAGCGTACCGCATTTTATAGGTGCGGAATGTTTTGCCGCCGGTATCGATTTCCGGCTGAGGGAAGTATATTGCCGGATAATTAAAGCTCTCCGGCACGTTGTAGTAGTAGGGCGACGGATTTCCTGCATGGCTCGTCGTAAAAGCCATAATACTCGCGATTTCCTGCTCAAGCAGCATACCCGCGCCTCCTCTCAAATAAAATCGCTAAAGTACCGGTCAAGCCAGTCTTGCATTTTAGCCTCCAGAATATCCTGGAACATCTTCTCGAATATTCTCACTGCGCTGTCAAAGTAATGCGCACCTTCAACCCAATGCTGTTTTAGTACCATGCCGGTCTTAGCTCCGGGCTCATAAATAAAACGGTCGCCGTCCCAAGTACCCGAAACAAAACGCGTTTTTACGCCTTTCGGGTTAGTCCAGTGGCCGTCATTGACATACGCCGCGTAGCTCACATTCGTACCGACTTCAAGCGTTAAGCCGTCGTCGGAGAGGTCCCAGATGTTTTCGTCTCCGCCCTCGTGGAAGCTTGCCAGCAAAAGACGCGTGTCCATAACTTTTCGCCGGATAATTTCATCCTCGACAACTCGTAAAAACTCAGCGCCGAGCGCCTGCATAAACGTCTCCAGCTCCTTCTTGAAGTCTCCGCTTGCCGCTTGCTTCATGCGGGCGAAAAAAGCATTAAACTCGCCGAAGTCAAAATCTACAGCCCGGCCCATTAAATAGGCTCCTGCGCAGGCTTGCGGCTAATCATGACATACAAGTGGTGGTTTTGTATCTGCACGGGAATATCTGCCGTGTATTCATAGCCGGTCTGTTTATCAATGATTTTATCGTTCAGCCTTATATCCGTACCGAGCGGAACGGTCAGCTTGATTTTTCGCTTGATATTCCGCCTCAGGAGTAAGCTGAACGACTACATGCGTACCGCTCTTGACGCCGAAGTGGCATTGCAGGTCTGTTATATCCGGCTCGTCGGGATAAGAGAACGCAGGAGAGGAGGTCAGGCCATACCCGGGAGACTCGCTTATCTCTTGTATATGGTAAACGTCGCAAGTGTGATTTAGCATCGACATAAACGACATGGTGGTCCCTCCTTTATAACTTCCTCATTCTTATGGTAACGGTGTTTTTCGTGTCGGACAGAATAAACATCTCAAGCAGCGACGCCAAGTCTAAATTCCCGATAATGTCCTCCGTGTCGGCCAGAGTATAAGAGTAGTCGTCAAAGGACTCGCTCTTATACGTGCCCGAGACGTTGCTGAAGTCGACCGCATACGCGGCGTAAGCTTCCGCAATCAAAATCACGGCGATTTTTACGGGCTCCGGTACTGTAGGGAATTCCTCGTCGTCCTCAAAAAGGCGCCGTGTATAGCTGATTACATACTGCTCGGTGCGCATGATGTCGATAGCGAGTTTTTCGTCCGTCCGGTTGATAACGCTTTCCCGGTCGCTGTATGCCCGCACTTCGTCAGGCGCTACCCAAGGTCTTGTTGCCATACAACCGCCTCCTTTCTGTTAGGCTTCGTCGGGGAAGAGCTCCTCAGCTGTGTTAATCGCCTCGATATAATCGGCCTTAGACTTCAAGCCTTTCGTATCAAGCCCTATCTGCTGGGCAAGTGCTTTGAGCTGCGCCAGCGATATTTTCTCAATATCGGTCTCAGTCTCAGCCTCAGTCTCTGCTGTTGCCGCGCTCGCAATCGTACTTGCCGTGGGAGTCTCGGTTTCTGCAGCGAGGGAGAAATATCCGCTCGCAATGAGCGAGTCGGATATTTCCTTGCTGCTTACCTCGACAAAAGGGCTTTTCTGAGTAGCTTTAACGCCATAGCCGGTATAGGAATGGCCTTTAACAAGTTTCAGCTTATACATAAGCTAAGCCCTCCCTTCTTACGCAATACCGGTGATGATAGCAGTCGCGTCAGTCTCCTCAATGATTGTGTCAAAGTCAAGGTGCACCACGTAGAAACGCTTGTCAGCCATGATAGCTTCCTTGCCCTCAGTGGTCTTACGGATTTTCATGTCGTAGGTATTTACGACGATGAGATTCTGCGGGTCGGTAAGAAGAATCTTATCATCAGGCATTCTCGGCACCTAAATGGTCGGAATAGAAGCGGGTCTCTTATACAAGCTGTCCGGGAAATGCGCGCCGGAATTCAAGCCCTGATTGAGCAGGAAGAACTCCTACTGCTGAGCGCGGTGCGGGCTCATCAGCCAACGAAGCTTGCCGTTGTTGTACTTATTCGGCATAGCCTGCAAAGCGCCGTAGAACATATCGAGATTCATGTCGGTCAGCGCGGACGCGTCATAAACGTGGCCGTCAGTCTCGACCTGCTTAAGCCAGCCGTCATTGATATACAGGAAGTAGTAATCGTCGTCGGTGGTTTTGGTGTCGGTGTCGCCGTTGAAGTAAATATCCTCAAGGTCAATGCCGAGCTGGGTCGTCATAAGGTTGGTAATGGTCGCCTCAAGACCTTCGCCCTCGATATTCTCGCGCAGAGTCTCCTCAGTGATTTCCCAAAGCAGACGCACCGCAGTGGTCGCATAGGTAATCTGGGAGTAATTCGGCTTCGCACGGTAACCGGTAATCTGGCCGGTAGGCTCGTCGAGAACGGGAGCGCTGCCGTCAGCCTGCGCATCAATGTTCTCGGTTTTCTTCCTCAAAATACGGCTCGCAATACCGATTTTATCGATTTCGCCGGTCTTTGTGCGGCGCATTTCGTGTCTTACCAAAGGGCTCAGAGGGGTTGCCTCAAAAGTCTGCTTGATAAAAGTACGGGCCTGTTCAGGGTTAAGCAGGCCATAGGTAATGTCGTCGGTCGTAATGCCAGCGGCCTTCAAAATCTATTCGTTAGTAGGCATAGTTTTTATCCTCCTTTAATTTTTACAGAATGCCGGCGAGATAGTGCCGGGTTTTGTTTTTCTTCTCAATAAACTGCTCGTCATTGAGATTGCTGGACAAGCCGTGCGCCTTCAGAACGGGCTCGACGGCCTTAGCTACTGCCTTTTCCACCATTTCCTGTACCGCCTCAGCGGTAACGGGGGTCTCGGCTGTAGGTGCGTTTTCTGCCGGAGTCTGCTCGCCCTGAGCTGCGTCAAGGGCTTTCTTGATAGACTCATCGACAAGTGCCTGAATTTCAGTCTTAGTCACTTCTTGTTCCTCCTTTTCGTCATTGTCGGAAAATTCGTCAAGCAAGCTTCCGAGGTTGTCGTAAATTGTCTGTAGGGTGTTGCGGTTTTTGCCGCTGATTTTTCTTCCGGCCTTTTCAACCGGGGCATTCTCAGCGAGGGCCATCATCACGTTAGGCTCAGAGAGTATGGCGGTAATAATCTGAGAGAAGTCCGTCAGGGCTTCGCGGATTACGTTGTCGTCCGCCTCAAAATGCTTACCGCTGTAATCATACTTGAGAAGCGTGTCCTCAAGCGCGCTGAGCGCTGCCCAGAAATTGCGGTTTTTTCGGGTCTTGTCGTAGCGGTCCTTGACCTCGCCCTTTTCCACGGTATCGACGCCGAGGAATCCGGCTAAGCGCTTCAAAATGCCGCACTTCTCAACCGTTTCGCTTAAGTCAGTCTCAGTCTCGCTGTACTTACCCATACCGCCCATTGAAAAACCTGTGACTTCACCCTTCTGGACTTTATCCCAGACTTCATCATTCTGGACTTCAACGGTCATAAGCCAAGTGCCTTTAATCACCGGCATACCCTCGATTTCCATATCAGCAGGGGAGACGTAGGTTTCAACAACCGACAAGCCGTCTGCCTGCTCAAAGCTGTGCTGCAGGTCGACCTTATCGCCATTTTTAGCAAACCAGTAAGCGGCCTTGCGGATTTCAGCCTCAGTCATATAATTGCCGTGTGCGTCCTCGGTCAAAGGCTCGTAGACAATTCCCGTGATATAATGCGTATCGGTATCGGTTTTCAGGATTTTACCGACCGTCGAAAACTGGGCTTGACCGTCGTCCGCCTTCGTGATTAGGAACTGGCGCTTGTTCGCCGCTTTATCCACAAGGCTTACAAACTGAATTTTTGCATCGCTGATTTCGATTGCCTTTTCAACCTTCATGCGTTTACCTCCTTTACTTTTTATTTTTATATATCCAACCGGTTTTCCTATCCTTCAGTCATATTTCGCCGGGAAAATCAAAGCCGCTTTCGTCGGCCAGCTGCTTCATCAAAGAGCAGAGGCATTCAAAGCGTTTCCGGGCTTCAAGCCGTTCTTTCTCTTTCGCTGCGCGCCGGTTATCTCGCGCAATGCGTCCGAGGGCTTCACCGGCCGTAGGGTCGGAATAGCTTTCACTATTTTTATATGCGGTCACATTGAACACCCCGCCCTTCAAGGCATTAAAAAACGCTTCAGCTATTGCCGAAGCGCTTCACGTTATGCTTATATATTATCACGGCTCTCCAGAAAGCACCCAGAACGCCCCATATCGCATTTTAAGGGCTCAGGCCTTAGAATTTATACTCTGAGCACTTAAAATGCGATATAGGACGAATGGGAGCTGAATAAGGAGTTGCCTTACGGCCAAAATTAAATCAGGGCTCTTCCTCGATACCTGCGCGCGCCTTATTTTGCGCGTCAAGCTCTTTTTCCCATGCACCGTCGTCGGCGTCGATTGCTTCCTGCTGCAAGCGTTTCCGCTCTTCAAGCGATAATCCAAGAATATCCTCGTTGACAATTCCTCGGTGTATACAATGGCAGTTGACGCTTTCACCCGGAGGAAGCGACGGGTCTCTGTGGTACATAGGGTAGTAGGTTTTGCCGTCTGCACCTTCCAAGGTAAAAGGCTCATCTTTCGGCACAATTACGCCGTTCATTGCAACGTGATTCTCGCGAGGCGAGTTTCTGTACTCGCCTGTATGTACCCATTCTTTACTTTCAACTGCCGGGTTTTGTGTAATTGCTTCCTGCTGGGCGACCGAATGCGCCCGCAGGGTTTCGGTAAGTGCTGCGGAGCGGGCCCTGTACCGCTCCGAGCGGATTTCTCCGTCAATCAAGGCTTGCGTAAAATCGGCGACGCTTTTTCCTTCCTTTAGGGTATCGGTCAAAAGCTTCTCGATTTCCGTTTGCGTGTCGAGCTTCATCAGCTCGGCGAGCTTTCCGCTCCAATTAGACGCCCAAGCCGTCGTCCTCGCTGTAATGGTTGAGACTGTAAGCTGAGGGTCGACCTGCTTTATATAAGCAGTCGCAAGCTTTGGGATATTTTTCTCAAAGTCCTCAGCGAACAGCTTCGCGAGGGTTTTATCAGTGGTATCTCCCTTAACGATTTCAGGTCATAGCTTTTTCAAGGCCTTCAGGTCAACCGCCTTACTTGCCTTTTTCCTGTAATAGGTAACCTTGTCCTCAAGGGCCTCAGTGATTTCATCTTCAAGGGATTCAATCTCCTTTACCGTGTCCTTCGGCTTTACAAACCCCGCACTTTTCAGCGAGTCAGTCAAATCGTTATTTGCTTTGGTGAGATACGCATCAATGGCCTTAATGAGAGGGTCACAATACTGGCATATGCTAATCCCTCCTGTCTCTGCCGGAGATATTGCATAAAGCCATAATCATCATGCCGAATGCGGCACCTACGAAAAAACTGATTATACATGCCAAAATCATATATGCTTACCTCCTTTGCAAATATAGGTATACGAGGTAAATCACAAGAGCGATAGCAGCTAAAGCCCAAGGATCCCAGATAGGAAGCAGCACGAGCCACCAAGCCCACTGGATAACATTAAGCAGCTTGCGCCCTATAAATATGAGGCCTAAAGCCGTGAATAAACCTATTCCGCCACTTGACTTCTCCATGACTGCCTCCTTTACGCAAAAGAAAACGCCTCACAGTTATTATGTGAGACGCTCCTCAGTATCTTGTTTAAGGGCCTACTTAACGGCAAGGCCTTTCCGCTTTTTTTAACCGCAGCTATAACCAATATCCATAGCAATATCGCCGACAGTTTCTTTATTGTTATAAGCCTCTTTGATAATGCCAGCGTACTGCTTAACCTTTGCTTTGGCCTGCGCCATAGTATATTGCCAACTGCAAAGAGTCAAATACTTGCAAATTGTTTTTGTATAAGTCTCCAGAGTCATGGTGTCGTCAAACGTTTCACATTCCTCATATAAAAACTTATCAATCTGTGCTTGTGTCATGCCGTAAAACCTCCTTACTCCTTACATCTTGCTGTCTCGCGCTGCCTGCGCTGCGTCGTAGTCAGCACTTGCAGGAGTAGAAGCAAGAAAATTATTTACATTTAGAGACTCCGCTGAATACGGTCCGGTATTTCCTGTGTACTTATAAAACACAATAGGCTCTCTATTATCACGGCTTGAATCCCAGCCGTCAGGAGCATACTGGTCATCCCATTTGCACCAGCTAACCGGCTCAAAACCGCATTTTACATAAAAGCCATGGTTACCGCTATAGCTATCCAGCTTAGTCCCGCCGTTTTCAGTTGCGAGCTTCATCAGCTCACGACCTCTTATCGTGTCGTTGCTATTTCCGCAGACGCTTATAATATCGCCGTCGGAAGTTACTGCAACGGTACTTCCTCCGGAAGTGATATGTAAAGCGGCGCCGGGATAATCCTTGTTAAGCTCTTCCTCGGTATGGGTGGTAACGCGCCAAGCGTTCTTTGCGTCAACCGTAGTTTTCGCATCTGCTACGGCATTTGCAAAATCACTGCTTGAAGCTCCGCCAAAACCCGAGGCAAAGCGTCCGTTCTCGTCTCTGGGATGAAAAGACTCATCTCACTCTTTCATTATAGCACGTTTTCCATCCTTTGACGCACCTTTTTGATAATTTTTTCTCAAAAGGCTCCTGATTTCCTTTAGGACAGCGGTTATTTCCACGTCATTATTCTCGACCGATTTCTGTATCTGCTGGCTAATCTGCTGGTCGAACCCCGTACTTGCCGGCGCCGACTGGACTTTTGAAGCATAGGCAAGAGGGACGTCGCCCCAGTCGCCTTCATAGTCTTCGGCGGTTTCGCCCATAGCCTTATACAAAATACTCTTAGCCTTATTCGGCGTCAAGCCGCCTGCATTGTTGCAGACAGTGAGAATCTTATAAAGGTCGTCCGAGTTAGAAATATCAGGCTCGAGTAAATAGGCCTCAACATACTTAAAGTGATAGTCGGCAAGAAGCTTATGGTTAATCACCCACGCCAAGCTTTCACGCTCCGGTTGAAATACCTGTTCCTCTGTAACCTCCTGAGCAGACTGGGCTGTCGCACGGTTGAAGTCGGTCGTATAGCCGACATAGAGGTCCGGAAGCTGAAAAGCGCTCTGCACCTTGCGGCGGTTGTTGTCGAGGTAATCCTAAAAGAGCTCGTCTTTCTGGAGAACATCGGCCATTTTCACGACTTCCAGATTCGGCTTTGCGTCTACGTCCATATCGGTACGGCTGTCAAGGTTTTTCGCCTCAAGGACGATAAAAGCGTGCTGCCCGTTTTCGCCCTTAATGTCGTTCATATAGCCTTGAAGCTTGGCAAAGCTGTCATCTGTCAGCGTGCCGCCGTTAATCAGAATCATCAAAGGCGTGTACCTGCCTTCTGAGAAGTAGCGGTTATTCAGGCTCTCAGCTTTCCTGCTGCCGTCGACATTCAGGACCGTGCCTATCCAGCGTACCTCACCGTATGGCTCGGTACCGATTGCGAATTCAAGCAGCTCGTTCGCCTGATACTCAATAGGAACGCTGTCCCTGTAGTCGCCGGTGCGGTTGTCCATGATACGATGGTCGCCGATTTCCTTAAAGTAAACAGTCTTGCCGTTGAGCTGTTGCCGGTATTTGCAAAACTTCTTTTGCCGCTTTGCTGTCTTGCCGCTCATTTCATACTCGACCTCGACATACGGGGAGAGGGGAGCGGTTTTCTGGACGGACGGAATATTGTCAATAAACTCAACGCCGATAACCTCGCCGGCAAGATTCCTTATAACCTCAAGATAAGCGATACCGTAGGTTTCGTGCGCCTCGATTACGTCCTCAAATACTTCTTTGGTAGCTTGGTCTATGCTGAGGAACTGCAGCACCTCCGACATCTTATCCCATTCGGCGCGCATTTCCTGCGTTTCCTCTAAGTCGTCTTTATACCGAACCCAGCTATATTGCTCTTGTAAGCCTTGATACACTGGGGCAGGATAGAAGAGTGATTGACAAGCCGCTTATAGCCTCTCAGGTCTGTAGAGGGCGACATAAACCCACCGGCGTCAGACTCCGAGTAAGCATAAACCTCTGTACTTGTTTCCGCTTTTTCTACCGGTGCGCTCGCTTTGATTATTCTCGCTTCAACGCCTCTTTGCTTGTTCATGCTTCGCGCACCTCCTTGACAAATTCTAAAATTTCTGGTATACTGCAAACTGATATATTATACACAAAAGGAGCTAAGTCCTTATGAACGATAGATTGCCTCAGCTGCAAAAGCAAATCATCGATTTCGGGAACAGCGCTGAGTTTAAAGAGCTTGATGCGTATTATTCCCAGCCTTCTATATTCAACGCACTCGGTGTCTCACGACACGAGAACACGCACAGTAATTTCATAGCTTGGTTACTCGACCCGAGCAGCAACCACGGTCTCGGCGATATGCTGCTCCGTAAATTTCTTGAAGCTCTTTCCCTTGCCTGCGCGCTCCCGCACTCAAGAGGAAAAATACCGCAGGACTTAATCAGCGCCATAACTGCCGGAGACTATAAACTGTCCGCCGTTACGGTCGAGCGGGAGAAGGTACTCAAGGACGGCGGCCGCGTCGATATATACCTTGAAGGCGTTATCGCGTTTGACCGCAAAGAATATCCCTTAAAGCTCGCAATCGAGAACAAGGTGAAGTCGTCCGAACACGACTCTCAAACAAAACGCTATTTAGAGGCCCTCAGGCCTCCTGTATCGAGTCCGGATATTTTTCTTACCCCTCTTTCAAATCGCAAATATGAGCTTCTGGGAGCTCCAGAATGCGATTCAAAAGATTTCATCCAGCTTAACTACCAGTACCTCGCGGACTACATAATTGAGCCGTGCCGCGATTGCCTCGAAGAGGGAGGCGTTAAGCGTTACCTTACCGAATACCTGCTTGCCTTAGGACTTCCTAAGACAAGACAGACAAAAGGAAATTTCATCATGGCTATCAGTAAAGAGGAGCGTGCTTTGCTCGCCCGCTTCTGGGACAAACACAAGGACCTGCTTACCGCAGTTATCCTTTCCATAAACGAATATGTGCCGCTTGACGACGAGGAGAGCGAGGTTGTAGCCGAAGCCGCAAAAGCTCTTGAAGCCGCCGCGTAGCGCAATTTAACCCGCTATTCATGGGAGCACTACACGGGGGGGGTACTCAAAGTCTGCCCAAATCCCGTCTTGTGCTTGAGGTTGTAACGCATTACGCCCAAACGCACATGCCCATTACGCTCGAAGAGCTGCAGCAGGTTTTTCCTAAAGGTCTTATACCCAGTTTTGAAACGGTCGAGGCCTTAGACAAGGCCGACGCTTCAAACTTCAAAGGGCATAAGAGATATTACACCGACGAGCCCATCCAATTATCGGACAAGCCCGCCGCCGTATGCAATCAGTGGAGGGCCGACAGCATTGAACGCTTTATCGCCCTCGCCGAAAAACTCGGCTATATAATTGTCTCGACTGAGTAATGTAACCGGAGCTACATTTTTCAGTCGAACCTATTGACCTTTTATACGTACCGGCAAACATAACAGGAGCACGCAGTCTGCCTCATCTGGCGAGGGAAGTCCTCGCTTTTTCATGGCGTCCTTGCTTTCTACCTGTATTTTGCTCTGTTCAGTCATTCGGTACTTGCGGCATGTAAGCTGTGCTTCTAAGTTATCGTCCTCGGGAAGAATCAGCCCGACGGGTTTCGGGTTTCCTTCCTCATCAAACGGAGCTAACAGCTTTTTAACAATGCTCAGCATATACGAGGTGCTGTCGTGGTAATACTTATTTCGTATTCTCAGGCCGAACTTGACCGGGAATACCTCAAGCCAAGCAAACCGCGTCGGGTTATTCTGTTTTATCTGCTTCAGCCTATCAACCACGCCGCCGCCTACGCCGCCATCGTCTACTTTGACCGGTATTTTGCCGATCCATTTATATTTACGGACTAACCGCTCGCCAAGTGCGATAATCTTGTCGGCCGTTTTCATGGTGTCCTGCCCGCGTATTTTAATCTCAAAGGAAGCGAGTTCGTCAACCTTATAGCCAATAACGGTCTGGTCGTCGCCGAAACGTGCGACGTCGCACCCGATATGAATTAAAGTAGGCTGGGAATTCGGTTTATAATCTTTCCTCAGCCTGATTGAGTCCTCAACGAGGTCAATCGGAATAAATACGTCGTCCTCCTGTTTAGGAAATTCACCGAGTATGCGGATGCGGTAAAAGTTGCTGTCCGCTCCGTATTTCCTTCTCAGTGAGGCGATGTTTTCTTTATTCGCTCGAGGGCTTTCCTCAGCATTGACCCTGTAACTCTTATAAATGCTTTGGTCTTTGGTATGGCTGTCGTAAAACGTCCCAACTGTTTTGGTAGGGTTTCCGCACATCAGGAGCTTGTTGTTATCGCCGGATAAGGTACCGAGTATAGCCTCCATAATCGGGTCGGCCACACCGGAAGCCTCGTCAACGATAAACAGCATATTGTCTTCATGAAAGCCCTGCATATTCTCAGGCTTGGTAGCGGTCCTCGCTACAGCAAACCAGCGCTTTTCATAGCCCTTCAAATAAATATAGGTCTTTGTCCATTTAAGGATTTCCGACAGCAAAGGACTCTTGCCTTGCCACTTCGCAATTTCGCTCCACAGTACGTCGTGAAGCTGCTGCTTCGTCGGAGCCGTAGCAACGACTCGGGCAAACGGGAAGCAGGCTAAAAACCACAACGCCGCAATCGCTTCGACGCCGGTCTTGCCGACGCCTTGTCCTGACCGCACCGTTACGCGGTCAGAAGAGGAGAGGTCCCGCAGGACGTCAGCCTGCCAAGCGTCCGGCGTAAACTTCAAAACCTCTTCAGCGAATAAAACCGCGTCATCTCTGTACTGAGGAACTCTTTCCTTAAAGAACGCCGCCCGCTCATCCCTTGTCGCCATGCGACATCACTCCGTCAATCCAATCGTCAACAAGCTCTTTTGCGTCAACCGTTACATTGTTATTCGTACCGTAGCCGAACTTACTCATCCAAAGTGCGGAGAGCTGCGGCGGTATCTCGCCGGTCTCAAATTTTTCTCGCACATTGGCCTCGCATTCTTCACGTATACGCGAAACAACGTTTGAATACGCCGGGTCATGGTCATAAGTATCGTAAAACGTTATTCTTGCTATTTTACAGTAAACACAAAAGCCCTCAATCGTGTATGATACTCTATGCTTGAGCTCGGCACTTACGAACGTGCCTTGCCTCTGACTGAATTCGTGTTTCGTGACATACTTATTATCGCAATAGGCCTTAAACTCTTCCCACTTCTTTTCCATCTCTTCCGGGGAACTAAAAGCCTGCGGCCTTCCAGTTGACTTGCCCATAAGCGTACCTCCTTTCGCTTAAAAGTAAAATCGCGCCGTAGCTTCTATTCTCGGTGCGATTCTGGTCTCTATCTTAAAACCACATTTTATATTATATCACCGGAAAGTCCGACTTAACACGACTTGTTTCCGTCCAGAAGGAAAATTTCTGCATTCCTTTTTATCTCTTGCAGCGCAGCGCCATGAAGCCTACATACCCAGTCCTCTCCGTAGTACAGCTTAGAAGCGATATGCATTCAGCCGTAACCATTTAGGTACTTCATCTCAAGCACCGCCCTGTAGCGGTCGTCCTTGACGAAAAGGTTAATCGCCTCATGTATTACCATCTCAATCCCAGCGAGCTCGTTAATATCAGCGATGATTTCGTTTTCCAAGTCGATAATATTACAAGCTGCATTCTCTACGAGACTCTGCTTATACCCTCCGAGGCTTGAGCTGCCGTCGACCTTCAGCGTTACCGTAATAGATTCGGCAAGCTGACGCCAAGAGTCTATTCGCTCGCGCTTAGCGGCGATTCTCGCCTGTGCGTTTCTTCCTTGTAGCAAGAACGTTTTAGGGTCCTCGCTTATTGCTTCAATTTGTTCCTGCGTCATGTTGCCGCCTCCTTGATTTTCGCCCTAAGGGCTTGTATTAAATATTCCTGCACGCTCGTCTTTTCTGCGAGTACGTTGTCCAGCACCTGCATGTCAAGTCCTCCCTTAATTCCGATATGGTGAATGAGGACGGTCTCTTTCTGGCCCAGCCGGTGCAGACGCTTGTTTGCCTGCTGATATAACTCAAGGTTGTGCGTCCAGTTATACCACACCGCAATATGCCCGCCCTGCTGTAGGTTAAGACCGTGGCCGGCGCTTGCCGGATGAGCGAGTAGGATAGGTATCTCTCCGGCATTCCACCTCGTTACGGCGTTCTCCTCTTTAATGTCAACGGCCTCAGGGAATTTCGCCATAATTCTTTCCCGTTCGTGCCGGTATGCGTAAAAGACTAAAACCGGTCTGCCGTTCGCCTCTTCAATCAACTGTTCCAGCTTATCAAGCTTCACCGAGTGGAATTCCTTGACCCCGCCATTTTCATCATAAACGCAGCCGCCGCACAACTGCAGGAGCTTATTTACCAAAATCCCTGCCGAGCCCGCGTCTATATCTCCGTCAGCAAACGGCAGCAGCATATCCCGCTCAAGCTGCTTGTACTGTTCCTTAACCTCTGCCGGTAATTCAACCTCATGCCGGATAAATAACCGCTCAGGAAGTTTCAAGTACTCGCCGCCGTCAATGAGGTACAGCTGAGCCCAAAGGTCTAAAAGCCCGTTCGGCGCCGGCGTACCGGTTAAGCCGACAATTCTATTTATCATAGCCCGGACCCTCTTTAGAGCCCGGAACCTCTGCGCTTTCGGAGACTTAAAGGACAACAGCTCATCGATAACCATCATATCGAACGGCCACTTCTTTTTATAGAAGTTTACCAACCATACGACGTTCTCGCGATTGACGATATAAATATCCGCCTCTTTCTCCAAAGCGGCCGTGCGGTCCTTCTCGCTGCCGAGAACAAGGGAATACGTAAGACCTTGCAGGTGTTCCCACTTTTGAATTTCTGCCGGCCACGTTTCTGCCGCCGGTTTTAAGGGCGCGATAACCAAAACCTTTGTGACGTCAAAGCTGTCTCTGAGTAAGCGCTCGACCGCCGTCAGGGTTATCGCCGTTTTTCCCATACCCATATCCAGAAGAAGCCCGGCCCCGTCATGCTCCAGAATAAAATTCTCGGCATATAGCTGATAGTCGTAGGGCGTGAATATCATAAAGGACCACCGCCTCCCAAAGTCCTCGACACAATATCCGTCTTAGGATTATAGTGCCGGAACTCCGTATTCTTTTTGGCTTTTCTGACGTCGCCTAAAAGACGTTCCAGCTCTTTGACTGTCCTCTGATTCTGCCTCGCCCAATCTGCGATAGGGTAGAGGACCTGCGCTCTGTCCTTTGCCCGTCTGCGCTCTTGTCTGACTGACCTAAGGGCGATTGCCAGCTTGGCGTTTGCGTGGTACGAATTCTCGCCGAGCTCTAAGGTATGTAGAATATCCTGTGTCTGGTCGCCAGCCGTTTTCTCATCGTCAGCCGCTGCGGCGTATTCAAGCTGAACGTCCCTGAGAAAATTCAGGAAGCCCGATATTTGCTCGCTATACTTCATAGCCCACCTCCTTCATCATCTCAACAAACTCCTCCTTCTCACCGATTCGCCGAACGTCACAGCCCAAACTGCGGAGAAGCCTGCATACCTTCTTTTGCCGCTCGCTTCTTCCGTCTTTCAGTCCGGGGCGTTTCAGCTCTATAAATATAATCCGCCCGGCAGGAAACACGCATATCCGGTCTGGTGCGCCCGTCATTCCGGAGCATACCCACTTAAAGGCCCGGCCACCCGCTTTGCGGATTTTCGTTGTAATGTAATTCTCGAAGCCCGATTCGTACATTTTGCACAAACCCTCCTTTCTATACAAACCCTCTAAAAGGGCCTCAAAAGGCTCAAAAACTCGGTTATAAAACTTGGTTGTTTCGGTTGTTTCGGTCGAAAACGTATGTTCTGTTTTCGTTTTCGACTCAATTTTCGGAAAATTGGCTTTTTGTGGGGATTGCACAAAAACCGCCCTCCCGCGCAAAAGCCCGCTGCTTTCCGTATGGCTTGCCGCAGTAGGTTGACCCGTAGAATTTCCAGCCCTTTACCTGCCGGAGCATTCCCGTGATTTCTCTTGCCTGCACCTGCGTATAAGCCTTAATGTCACCCTTAAACAGCTCAGCCCAGATTTCCAAAGCGCATACACAGTCCCTTCGTTCCGTACCTTTTTCCTCACCCGAGAATCCGCCGTTATAGAACATAAGCCGTCCGTCCAGCTCCCGCTCATCCCAGTTTTTCGGTACCAGACTTTCAAGGAAATTCTCGATAACGCCTTGTTTGCCGTTCTGCTCTGTGTGCTCAGACTGGACTTCCTTCGCCTTGCTCTCCGCTATATCGCTCAAGTACCATTGCTCGCCGGACTTATACCTGACGACGGACTCCGCCCATATCTGGTCGACAATATCCTCCGTCAGTCTGTCCGCCCACTTTTTACCCTCAGCCGTTACGGCCACTGGCCAAAAGCGTCTATTGCCTGTAGAGTCTCTTAAAAATTCCTCGTCGTTCGTGCTGCCGAAAAAGACGCATTGCCTCGGGTGTTCCTGCGCCAGTCTGGCATACGCCGCGCGGAAGTTGTCTGACTGCTTTGAGATAAACTGCTTCATCTGTTCAAGCTCGGCTTTTCTCATAGCCGCCATTTCTCTCATTTCTATAATCCAGTAGCCTTGAAGCTGCTCGTAGGCATCCTTGCCCGTAAGAGTATAAAGCGAGTCGGAAAACCACGACTTACCCAGTTTTGCGAGGGTCGTTGACTTCCGGCAGCCTTGAGGGCCGACAAGTACGAAAACGTGGTCGTGCTTGCAGCCCGGGGCCATAATTCTCGCAACCGCGCCGATTAAAGCCCGGTGCGTAACCTCTCTTGTGTACTCCGTGTCCTCTGCGGCAAGATAATCGATAAAGAGCGTGTCCGCCCGCTTTACGCCGTCCCATACGAGGCTGTTTAGGTATTCCCTCACGGGGTATCTTTTCAGCTTCAGCATAGCGAGGTCTACGGCGTCACGGATTTTAGAAAGGTTGTCAATATCGTATTTTTTCTCTACAAGCCTTCTGACGCCGGCGTCATCGGAGTCCGTCCATATATCGCTCTAACGGTCGTCCAAGTTAATCCACGGCAAGTCGCCGCATACGACCGGGCGCTCACGGAATTCGTCATAGTAGTATTTTCTTCCGAGCTCGGGGTCGTGAGTGATAATGATAAACGCGTTGTCGATAGTAGCCTCAACCTTGCCCTTCGGGGTCATAGATAACTGCTTCAGCCATTCGGTATCTTCCTCTTCGTCGAACGCTGCGGAGATTTCCTTCAGCTTATATTCCGCAAGGCTTTTCCTGACAGCCTCGTCCCCGATAGCGAGCTCGCTCATGGCCATATAAAACGGAAGCCTGTTGACCGGAGTACCCGGAGAAGCTGCGTCGTCTTGGTCGCCGAATAAGTGCAGGCGGACTAAATCGAACGCATTGCACAGCTTACCGCATATAGGGTCGGTCGCGTGGTGCGAGTAAGCAAATTTCCCGTCATCATACACGACGAGGCCGGCGCTTGAGTCAGCCGGGATATAATCGTAACGGTTTTCTGTCGCGCTCGGCTCGTATACCTCAGGCAGAAATTGCTCAATAGCATCCTTGATAGAGTACACCCTGCAAAACGCGCCTACGACGCCCGGCTTTTCAAGCGGGTCTCCCTGCTTCTTCGCCAAGCGCCGCATGATTTCGGTCTTTCTGCTTGATACCGGCCATTCGCTTGAGTCCCGCCAGTCTTTATACCTTGCGAGCTGCTCGTCTATGTCCAGCCACTGACTGTCTGAGATTTCAAAACGATAGTCCGCGTCGATAGAGGTTGACGGCCAGTACATCAACCGGTGTGCCTCGTATGTAGTATCGTCGCACATGTCGATTCCTATATCGCCCGCAATTCTGCGGGAGAGCGCCGCGTACTCGTCCGGCGTTACCTTTCGGGAAAGAGGCATAACCAGCCTCAGCCTCGGGACTCTTGCCGTATGAGAGTGCGTGCTGTAGAGAATCGCTGCACAGCCAATAACGAGCTCGACCGTCGGCCAAGGGTCCTCGCCCTGAGGTACCGAGTCAATGTCAAGGGTCAAGAGCTGACGGGTAATAATCGATTCAGCTTTGCGCCTTCCGTTCCTCAAAGTACCTCCTACAAAGCCTCCGACGTCCTTTATATCATCCTTTTGAGATTTACGCATGGTACTTATACTCGTCCTGTGTTTCAGCTGTCCTCTGAGTGATAGACAGCCTCTGGGCGAGTTGACCCCACGTTGTTTCTTGATTTTTCCAGCTTGCGCTTTTACGTGAGCCCGCGGTCGCAATCGTGATGGGACCGTCATAATTCAGTTTCATTGCCGGCAGTCCCATTATGTTTTTCCTCCTCGTGTTACGACCTTAATAATTCCTGCGTTTTTAATCATGCGGTCGCAGTAATTGCACGGCGTCGGATCTACAGACTCATCAAGGCAAGCGAGGTATAAAACTGCTCCTCGCATATCCCGTCTGGCCGCGCTGATTATTGCGTTCTGCTCCGCATGAACGGCGACGCAGGTCCCGTACTGGTTTCCGTGTTTCGCTGCATTCTTGTCGATAGGAACGGAGTGCTTCTCGCAATAGCACTCGCCTGCGTCGCAGCAATTCACTTCGCCTCTGGGTGACCCGTTGTAGCCCGTAGCTATAATTTCGTCGCCCGCTACGATTATCGCGCCGTACTGCCTATGTAAGCAGGTAGACCTTGCGGCGACCGCCTTTGCTATATTCAGATAATAGCTATCTTTGTCTATTCGCATTACTATTACCGCCTTCATTCCAAGCTTCTATGTCGACGCCGATTTCCTTCAGCTTGTAGGTGTTCAGCCAAATGTTGTCTGACTCGTCCATCTCGTACCGGTCGACGAGATCAAAGTATTTAGCTTTGAAACAGTCATAAAACCGTCTTAACCGCTTCGCCCCAAACCCGAAGTGAACATATAACTGCCAAAGTATTATGGCATCAATCTCATTTGCGTGCTTGCGGTCGTACTCTGCAAGCTGTCTTTGGATTTCAAGATTCATTGCCTTGCGCTCGGTAGCGGTAAAGTCAGCGCCGTAAACTTTACTGTCAGCCTTCTTCACGCGCACAGCTATTTATCGCTGCTGCCGAATGCACCGGTACCGCATTCGACTGCGTCCTCATAAGTAAACTCAGGTATCATGCAGGGTAGAATCACGAGCTGACCTATGCGGTCGCCTTCCTTTATATCATAGCCGGTGTTACTGACGTTCGATACAACAGCATGAATTTCTCCCCTGTAACCGGAGTCGATAGGAGGCAGCTCGCAGACGATACCCTTCGCACTCAGGCTGCTTCTGGGAAAGATAAAACCCGTAAAGCCGTCGGGCAATTCAAGCCCAAAACCAAGCGGGAAAGAATATACCTGCCCGGGGTAAATCGTCTGGTCACGAGGCGAAAAAATGTCAGCGCCTGCGTCGTTATAGTGTTTTCTTACCGGCATTTTGCCGCCGAAGTCAATCAGCTTAATTCTCATAATCACACCTCACTTACGGAACGTTATGTAAATCTTTCTGAGCCCGTTCCTTTATAACCTCATCGTCCTGCTTCTCGTAGCCGGCCTTAACAACCGCGTCATGCAGCAGGGCGAGCCTCTTTGCGTCCTCCTCAACCGTGATAGACTTGATATACTCGATAATTCTCTGTACCTCGTCAATCGTCCAGTGAGGAATTTTGTTGCCGTATAGCTTCTTGCCGATTGCGTTCACCGTGGCGGGCGTAAGCCCGAGCTCGTAGGCAATTTCAGCGTTCGTATAAATCCATTCGCCTTTGGTGTTAATCATCAGAAGCACCTCCCGCAAGCAGAGGAAAGTCCTCCTTGATAATTTTCGCCGGGGTCATTGCCGGGTCAAGCGTATTACCGCAAGACATTTTCCCTTCCATACAACGGCCCTTCATACAGAACGGACCGGTAACAGAGGGCGCGAACATTTCGGGCGACAGCCTATAGAGCTTTTCCCAAACGCGGAGCAGGACATACCGGGTCTCGCTTGTGTTGCGTCTGCAAGTCCTCTGGCCTATCATGTGTTTCCACTGATAAGGCGTTGCGCTTATAATAAGGATATTCCTCAGGCCCTGCGAGACCATATAACCTGCAGAGTCATTGTCAACGCTCTGAGCGATTGCAGCCTGATAATTGTCCATAGCCTCTTTGCACTGGTGTAAATACATCCGCTTTACAAGCACCGGCATTTCCAGCATTTTATAAGGAACCACAAAATCAGCTTCGCCGGAGTAGTCGCTGTACTGCAGCGACGCCGACATAAACTTGACCTCGTTCTGGTGCCTTGTTATCTAAGCTAAAAACCTTCTGCTCACGCCGACAATTACGACGTTAATAATGCCGAACTTCTGTATCGTCGGGTAGGGCAGCTTCGCCATAGCGGCGACGGTGTTTTTCGTATACGCTTTGTTGTAAAGCTCGATAAAATCCTCAAGGTCTTTAATCTTATGCCCCTTTTGAGTCAGCCGGGCAGCGCATACCATCATCTTTTCAGACGTACCGACCGCTTCGGGATTCAGTACGCAAACCTCAATTTTGTCCATCCTTCATTTTCTCCTCAACAAGAGCGCGGAGCAAAAGCAGGTAGTTGATAGAATCCGTAATCTTCTCAAGCCAGCGGTCCATATCACCCTGACCTGACTTACACATACCGCTCAAAGAGGCGATATGCTTGGACGCCATACCCCATAACGCCTGCTTCGGCGTTACTTCCTGCTCAGCTGCAGCGGTCTTAAAATGGTCCAGCCTGTCGTCTGTGAGGGAATATTCCTTTCCCTTTTCCGCGAGCACAGTCAAGCAGCGCTCAACCTACTCTTGTGTTATTGTGTTAAAATCTTCAATCCTCATAGGGTCTACTCCTTTTTATAATAACTGCACACATAGCCGTCTCCTTTAAGCGGAAGCCCTTCCGCCCATGAAATAGGAGTCGCCATGATTTCCAAAATATCCGATAAGGCTTTTTCCACCTTCTCCTCAGGTACCTCGCATATCAGCTCGTCGTGTACATGGAACACAACCGGATAACCTAAAGCCTCAGCCTTCATAATGGTCTCAGCCAAGCAGTCACGGGCGGTCGCCTGTACAATGTTCTCCACGAATTTCGGTCCGTAAGACTCGATACGACCCCAGTGGCCGGAGCTTTGCAGTGTGCCCTCGTAGGTTATATTGTCGTTGATAACCATAGGCTTTACATACGACAGCTCGCGCCCGTTCGGGAGTCTCAGCCTCAAGAGCGAGCCTTGACGCCTGAGGGCGATACCGTGCGGGAGGTAACTCGGCGTTCTGGTGTTGATTGTTTCCCTTACAGCCGAGTCGGTGTCCCACCAGAATTTCGTAATAGCAGGATTTGCGGCCCGCCAGCTTGTTACCAGAGGTTTCAATTCACTCTCCGGTATGCCCATAGCCAAAGCGCCCATAGAGACGAGTGCGCCGACGCTTCCGCCGTAACCGAGAGCAAGCTCTGCGATTTTCCCTTTTGTCTCATAGGGTCGCCCTTCTTAACGGACCCCGGGGGTAAATGGAACATCTGCTCGGCGCTTGCCTCATAGATTTTGCCGTGAGTGTTAAACACGTCAAGCCGCCATTGCTCGCCTGCCAGCCAAGCGATTACCCTCGCCTCAATCGCCGAAAAGTCAGCTACAACAAACTTACAGCCGGGTCTCGGGATAAACGCGGTACGGATAAGCTGGGAAAGGGTACCGGACACATCGTCGTAGCACGCTTCCAGCGTCTCCAAGTCACCCGCCCTTACGAGCTGCCTCGCAATATCAAGGTCTTTCTCCGGCATTTTATTCTGGGGCAGATTCTGCATTTGCACCAAGCGGCCAACCCAGCGGCCAGTCCTCGCAGCGCCGTAGAACATCGTTAAACCTCGAATTCTTCCGTCCTCTCCGACAGTACGGAGCATGGCGTTATATTTTTCAGTAGAGGTCTTTGACAGCCCCGCTCTTATATCGAGCATTCTGTCTACGTCGTCGTTATTCGCTGCTTCGCGTACTCCCGCAACTTCCTTCTTATTAAGGCTTACTACCTCAATACCGGCGGTCTCTTCAATCCAGCCCTTTAGCTGGGCGGTGCTCTTCGGGTTGTCTAACCCTGTAAGCTCCTGAGCGTCGGCATAAAGTCGTGCCTTAATAATTTCGTCCATCTCGATAGCGCGCTTGGCAAACGTTACATCAACGCCTACACTGCGGTCGTTTATATGCTGGTCTGCTTCCCATAAGGGCTGCTCCGTCTCGATAACCGAGAAGCGAGACAGGCGTTTCCTGATTTCCCACTCGGTCTCGACGTCCTGACGGTTGTACTCGATATAAAGCGCCCATTTTTCGGGGTCATACTCCGGCAGGTTTCTCGTCCTCTGCCCATTTGTCTTTGTAGGCTTGCAAGGGATAGAGAAGTAGCGAATCAACGCCTTGCCGGTTTTCAGTTTTTGCTTTTCTTCCGGTAAACCTATTACTTCGCCGACCGCTTCCAAGCTTGCGGGAAGTCCCAGCTTGCGGGAAAGTACAGCCGTACATCTCCATTGCTCGGGCGGCGTCGTCTGCCCTAAGTACGCAGAAATACAAGTGCGCTCGAATTGTGCGTTATACGCCGTCTTGATAACATCGGGGTCATATAACGCCTCCTGCAGCTCTTCGGGCAAGCCCTCGCGGGTGAGGTCAATCACCTGCGCGGGCTCGTCGTCCCAAGCGTAACCGAAGAGCAGGATTTCAAAATCAGGGCTTGTCGCATAAGCATAGACTCCGCACTTTTGAAGCGATACAGAAGAATAAGTCTCTATATCGATTCCTAACGTCCTCATAGGCTTAACCTAACAGGTCGTCAAAGTTATCGTCGTCAGTATCTTCCCAGCCATCATCCCAGTCGCTGTCCGTAACAATGCCGCCGCCAAGAGGCTCACCGTCGTACAGCTTCATGATTCCGTTATGGCCTGCGGACACACCCTTATTACCCTGTGTGTCGTATACGTAGAAGTTAATGATTGCTCTGCCGTAGCAGCCGGAATAGAGGTCCTGCGGGTCTGTAATCGGTACTTTGTCCGCGTCGACGATAACCGGAGGATTTTTAGAGCTCACGGTCATTACATAGCAGCCGTGGCACTCCTCACCGAATTCGCCGCCGTTCGGGCGCTCGCCGTCTCCGTTGTGCAGGGTGTTCTTGAGGTTAGTCGGCAGCTTTTTGCCGGAATTGCGCTGCATGTAAAGGGTCTTTGCCGCCTCAATGGCTCCCTTGATTTTTGCGAGCGTCGCCTTGTCCTTCTTCGGGATAAGCAGCGTCACGCTGTACTTTGCGGGGCCGTTGTCGATAGCCCTCGGGGTAAAGAGGTTGCAGTAGCTGAAACGTACCTTGCCTGTAGTAATCTGAGTTGAACTTGCCATGATAAAATCTCCTTTATGATTTAATATTTTGCCGTTCGGCAATTTTCTTCGGCGGTTAATTCGCCGCGTCTGACTTAATGAATACCTCGGCCGTCTGCCGGCCATACTCTAACGCTTCTTCGTGCGTGTCGAAAAATATATTGATAGTGTTTCCTTCCAGTGCTGACCCTGTGTCTTCTGCTATGTACTCGTGGCCGTCGATAATAACGACCGTACCGTAAGGGATAATCTCAGGGTCAACGCCGATTGTTCTGCCTGCCATGGGAATAGTACCGGACGCCGTCTTTTGTACGTAGTCGGTACCAATTCTCGACGGGTGCTCCTTGCTCCAAATGCCGCAGCAGATTTCACAAGGGCAATATGCCGTTATGGTGAATTCGCTGAGACTGATGAGCTCCGGAGCTTCCTCTGTAAGAGTCTCCTCAGTTGTGACCGATGCGGCTAAAACCTCAGAGGTCTCTGTTGTTTCCTGCGGGCCTGTTACCTCGCTTGTTATCGCGTCGGTTTTATCTTTACCGCAAAACGCAGCGGTAAGAAAAACGACGGCAGCGATAATAAGTATAGTAGCGGCATAGAGGACAGGCCTCTTTAACCTGCGTCTTTTGCGTCTGACTCTTTGCATTTGCTACACCTCCAAGCTTTACTCCTCAACGTCGTCAAAAGCGTCAAGAATAAGCTCTTCAGGTTTATACTCAGGCCGCTTGTCTGTAGCAGCCGCAAGCATTGCCTTGCCTTTGGGCTTAATAATCAGGTCGCCTAAAACGTTCTTAATTTCTTTCTTGCCGAATGCTTTTTCCATAGCGGTGATACCGAGAAGAGAACACTCATAAATAAGAGCTTCGTCATATTCCGCTTTAATCATCGCCTTTGCGACTTCGGCCTCATCCTTATACTTACAGTTGCTGCGTCCTTCGACGAGCTTCCAACCAGTAACAGGCTCGCCCGCAAAGAGCTTCTGCATAACAAGGTTTTCAAGGTCTTTCAGCCAAGCCTTAATATCAGACGCCTTTTCAAGAACCTCACCAGCCTCGTCGGGAGTGATAAGCAGCGAGTCGGGCGACTCATCGAAGAGCGCAAGGTTTTTCTCGTAGTGCGCTCTGCACTGTTCCTTTACCCTGCAAAATCTGCAAGTATTTTCGCTCGGATTGAATTCGCCTTTACCCTCAAATGCAAGCGCTGCGCAGGGCTTGACGTAATTCTCGGCCCAGTCTAAGAGCTCCTCAACCGTAATTTCGTCGGTACTGGGCTCGCAGCTGATTCGGGGCTGAATAATCGACATCTTGACTCTTTTAATGTCATAGAACTCGCCGTAAAGCCTTATCACTCCGAGTGCGTACAGACGCATTTGAGGATTGCCTACTGCGTCGACACGGACGCCCTTGCCGTACTTGAAGTCAATGATTTCCAACTTATCGTCTGCAACGATAATACAGTCGCCGGTACCAAAGCCTTTAGGCGCCCACTCGGAGAAGTCAAGGCCTTTGACCTCAAGCTCGACGATAGCGTTGGGGCAATCTTTTCGGGTTGCTTTAACGGTCTCGCTGATAAACTGCCCGTAATCAGAGGCGCATTCCTGCATTTCCGCATTGTAATACTGTCCTTTTGAAAGCTCAGCAAGCTGATTTTCGTATTCCATCTCGCTTATCTCAGACAGCCAGTATCTCGCAGCCAGCTCACATAACTCGTGCGCCGCCATACCTTCTTCAGCATAGCTGCTCGTCTTTTTTGGGAACTGCAGCTCAAGCTGAGCGCTCGGCGGACACGCAAGCCAACATTCTGACCCGCTTGCCGACAGCTTAGCGTGTTTACCCATTGACCTTTTCCTCCAAGTCTGCCAAGAGAGCAGCGTAATTCTCAGTGGCGATACCGGAAAGCTTGTCTGCACCGTACTTAGCGAAAATTTCCTTGAGCTCTTTCTGCCTGCCAGCCTTAGAGAGCTTCAAAGCTACCGAACGAACGTCCGTAAGAGTAACCTTAGGGGCAGGAGCGGGAGCAGGAGCAGGAGCAGGTTTTTCCTCTTCGGCAGGTGCCTCTTTAGGAGCTGCCTTTTTGTCCTTAGTTGCTGCGCATTTTGCCGGTTTTTTGTCCTTGCCGGTTGTTTCAAGCTCTTCGGGATTGTCCTTGATGAATTCTTCAAGAATCATCTGACCCAGGATGTCGTCGCTCTTGACGGCGGTGCTTTTGCCACTTGCCTGCGGGATTAAGAGCTTTAGGACTTTCAGAGTCTCAGCCGTAAGGTCAAGCGTTACTGTAATTTGTGTCATAAGTGTGTTCCTCCTTATTTTTCTTCCAAGCCTCGAAGGGTCGGAGATTTTCTTGATTCTTGTAGAAGGCGTTCGCATTCGCTAAAAACCTTTCTACCATTACGCGCTCCTTAGCGTGGCCGTTTGCGTCGAGGTTTTCGTCTTTTACTTCACTCATTTTTGTCCTTTAGGACATTTCGCCGGCAAAAAAATTTGACTGGTAACGGTGGAACTGAGGGAAAGCAGCTCGACGCTTAACTGAATTTCCGGCGCCATAAACGCAACCTTGCCGTTGATTTTTCTATACGCAGTGGCCATGCTCCAGCCTTGCGCATCCACAAAAGCCTTTACTGTAACACTGCGAAGCGTCATTTGCGCTTTGAGCAAATTCGTGTTAATCAATACGCCGTTCATTGTCTACCTCCTTATTCAAATTCGGCTCGGTAACGGAGCCCCGTGTGCCGTCTGTCCCAAAGGACATTTTTATTATACTCTGTCCTTTAGGATTTGTAAATAGCCTTTGCGATAAAAATCTATCAAAATTTTTTCTCCCTATTTCATTTGCGACAAAAGTGTAGTATAATATGATAAAAGAGAATCAGCGCCCCGAGGCTACAGTCCGAAGCGCTTAAGTATAAGGAGGAATTTTCTATGCTGGACACTATAGGCGAAAGAATTAAAGACAGGCGTCAGGCCCTCGGCTATACGCTTGAAGAACTCGCCGGTAAAGTCGGCGTCGGCACAAGTACGGTAAGAAAATGGGAAATAGGATATATCAAAGATATGCGCAGCGATAAAATTCAGAAGGTCGCGGAAGCCCTTGAAGTCACGCCCGCGTATATAATGGGTTGGGAAGAAGGGCAAAGTGTAAACGTCGAGCAGGTCCAGACAAACAACGGCCTCATCGGGCAGGCAAACGCACCCGTGCATATAAATAATGAAAGCAGACCCGTACATCTGTCGAAAGAGGAGACGGAGCTCCTCAGGATTTACAGCGAGCTTAATGTGCGGGACAGAATGAAGCTTCTGACCTTTGCAATGGACTTGGAAGCTAAGGAGCAAGAGTCATGAAACGGGCGGTTATATATGCCCGATATTCTTCGAGCAATCAGACAGAACAGTCTATTGAAGGTCAAGTACGCGTATGCTCCGAGTACGCCAAAGCAAAAGGCCTTACCATAATAGGCGAATACATTGACCGCACCATCTCCGGCAGGACCGACAACCGGCCGGACTTTCAGCGCCTCATGCAGGACTGCAGCAAGCACATGTTTGAAGCGGTTATCGTATACAGGACCGACCACTTCGCCCGCAATAAGTACGACAGCGCGATATATAAGAGGCATTTGAAGAAATGCAATATAGAGCTTCACTACGCTGCTGAGCCCATTCCAGAGAGGCCGGAAGGAATTATTCTTGAGAGTCTTATGGAGGGCCTCGCGGAATACTACTCGGCAGAATTAAGCCAAAAGATTAAAAGAGGTATTCGTAAGAGTGCGCTCAAAGGTAAAGCAACAGGCGGAAATATCGCTCTCGGTTATAAAATCGGGCCCGACAAGTCTTTTGTGATTGACGAGAAGTCTGCTGAGGCTGTAAAGATTGCATTTGATATGTTTGTCCGCCATAAGACAAATGCCGAGATTTGCGAATACCTAAACGGCCTCGGTCTCAGGACGAGCAGGGGCAACCCATTCATGAAAAGCTCGGTACCGAGAATCATTCAAAACGAAAAATATATAGGTGTGTACAAATGCGGGAATATCCGACTTGAGGACGCCGTGCCGCCTATTGTATCGAAAGAGGTTTTCCTCATGGCGCAAAAAGAAAACGCCCGAAGGCGTACCAGTAAACAGGCAGCACGCCCTCGAGCGGAGTATCTTTTATCAGGAAAGTTATTCTGCGGTCACTGCAAGAAGAAAATGACCGGCGTAAGCGGGACGGGAAAATGCGGCGGTAAATTCTATTATTACTATTGTCCGTCGGCAAGATATAAAAAGGGCTGCGCAAAGAAGCAGGTCCCGAAAGACTGGCTTGAGAATTTAGTCGTCACGGAAACCCTGTCCCATATTCTTCAGCCTGACGCCGTTAACTATATCGCAAACGCTTGTTATGAGATTCAGTTAAAGGATAAGTCAAGGAATAAGGAAGAAGAATTTTATCGGCGCCGTCTTGCCGATAACAAAAAGGCGATTACGAATACCTTAAAAGCGATAGAGGCGGGCGTCGATACTATGTCGCTGCCGGCAAGGCTGAAAGAGCTTGAGGTAGAGCAGCTGCAGCTTGGAGATGCTTTAGCGGAAGCAAAGGCAAAGAACATTGTACTCACTCCTGAACATATAGAATTTATGCTCATGCAGTACATGAATAAGGGCGAGGACAAGCAAGCATACAAGAAAGAAATAATTGAGTGCTTTGTGTCCAAAGTCTATTTATATGACGACCGTCTTGTGATATACTATAATATCAACAAGAATCAGCCTGAACTTGCCGAGTCGGACCTGTCTCTGTTAGAATCTGACGGGTTCGACCAGTGCGACCTTTGCTCCAGCAAAAATTCGTTTAACTTCACATCCTGTCCGTGATAAAGTAAAATACATTGTGCCGGTGTACCGTCCCTTCCGGCACGCCCAGCTTCCTGGTAGTAACTCTCCAAATCCTTGGGCATATTATAATGAATAACAAATGATACATTCGATTTATCAATACCCATACCAAATGCATTCGTTGCTACCATAATCGGCTTACGATCATAGAGAAAATCCTCTTGATTCCTTGCTCGTTCCAAATCGGAGAGTCCAGCATGATAACGTGTAGCAGAAAAATGATTTGTACAAAGAAATTCGCAAACTTCCTCCACATTTTTTCGTGTTGTACAATAAATGATGCCACTTTTATCCGGATTATCATTTAAAATTTCCAATAAATCCTTTTTTCTCCGGTTCGAATATCGTACACCAAAATATAAATTTTTTCGATCAAATCCTGTCTTGACAGTTACTGGATTTTGCAGCTCCAACAGCTTTACAATGTCTTGTTTTACCTGTAGCGTCGCCGTCGCCGTAAACGCAGCACAAATTGGTCGACATGAAAGGTGCGCAATAAATGTCGCAATATTCTGATAACTCTGCCGAAAATCCTGACCCCACTGAGAAACACAGTGTGCCTCATCCACCGCAATCATAGAAATTTTCACCTTCTGCGTTAACTGTAAAAATCCCCACGTCATCAATCGTTCCGGAGCAACATAGAGAATTTTGTATGCACCGCTTACTACTGATCGCATAGTAGAATCATATTCTTCAGAAGAAATACTGCTATTGACAAATGCAGCTGAAATCCCTACTTGATGCAAAGATTCCACTTGATCTTTCATTAAGGAAATTAGTGGAGAAATCACTAATGTTATCCCTTTTAAAAGTAATGCTGTAATTTGATAACAAACCGATTTTCCTGCGCCGGTAGGCATAATCGCCAGTACATCCCGACCAGCTAAAATAGCATCAATAGCTCGTTGCTGTCCAGAATGAAATTGGGTGTGACCAAAGTATTTCCGCAATAATTCTTCAGGCTGCATCATGAATTTTCATCGTCCTGCCTTTCCGAATCTTGCCAACGAATCAGTTCTGCTTGTGCCGATTGTAACAATAAATCGCTGGGATGATCGCCACCCATAATCCGTGCAATTTCTCTTACTCTTCCTGCTTGATTTAACAAAGAAACGTGTGTTTCTGTACGATCTTCCACCACCTGCTTTTCAATCATCAAATGCTGATCTGCCATTACCGCAATTTGTGATAAATGTGTAACACAAATCACCTGATGAAATTTCCCTACCTCCCGTAGTTTTTGCCCGATTTTTTGTGCAGCCTTTCCGCTGACACCCGTATCAATTTCATCAAAAATTAATGTAGGCACACCATCCCGATCGGCAATCACGCACTTCAACGCCAACATAATCCGAGACAACTCGCCACCGGAGGCAATCTTTGCCAAGGGTTTTGGTTCTTCTCCACAATTGGCAGAAATAAGAAATTCCAAATTATCCATACCATGTATAGTAAGCTTTCCCGTAGTATGACGTCCAGTCAGAATTACGTTGGGCATATTTAAAAATTCCAGCTGTGCAGTGACCTCCTGTACAAATCGTTCCAACGTCTCTGCTCGATATTTCGACAGTGCTTTCGCTTTGTCCGAGACTTGCTCTAAAAGAATATTTTTTTCTTTTTTAAGTTCCGTAATTTTTTCAATATTTCCATCGATTTGATTCAATTCCGTTTCTGCCTCTGCACGATGCCTTACCAAATCATTTCCATCTGTACAAGAATATTCCCGACAAAGTCTATGGATCTCCTGCAATTGCTTTTGTACCAAATCGTATCGATTTGAATCCAAATCTACACGACTACATAATGTATGGCACTCCTCCGCAATATCTTTTAATTCAATTCTCACAGTATTCAAACGTTCACACAAAGCCGTAAATTCCTGTTGTATATCCGTATATGCTGCCAGTTCATCTCGTGCAGATTCCGTCAAAAAGACTGCGGAAGCATCATTATCACTGTCAATTGCACTCACTGCATGACGTAGTGCCGACAAAAGTTCCTCTGCGTGCTGCATTAAAATCAGCTCTTCTTCCAGTGCATTTTCTTCACCGATCTTCAAATGCACTGGTTCTGTATCCATCAAAAAATGTTGCAAATACTGCCGTCTGTTCGTTTTTTCGCATTCCATTTTTACCAATCGATTCAATTCTTTTGCAGTCTGCTGTAAATCGTGAAATGCACCTTGATACGCTTCTAAAAGTGTCAGATCACCACCAAAATCATCAAGAATTTGCAAGTGACTTTCTGGTGACAACAATACTTGACTGTCGTGTTGCCCATGGATATTAATCAAAACTTCTCCAATTTCTCGTAAAATTGACACAGTCGTTGTATGTCCGTTGATACGTGCCGTACTGCCGCCATCGACAGCTATTGTGCGAGTTAAAAGCAATGCATCATCCTCATGAGAAATTTCTAATAAGTCCAGTTTCTCGCATACCATTGGTTCAAGTTCTGTAAAAAGCGCTGTAATTGTCGCCTTTTTACAACCCGTACGGACAATATCCCGAGTCACACGCTGTCCTAATACAGCATGAATTCCGTTGATTAAAATTGATTTTCCTGCACCGGTTTCACCAGTAAAAACATTAAAATGTGGCGAAAACTGAATTCTCTCATGAGAAATCACCGCCAAATTTTCGATTTCCAACTCTTTTAACATCAAATTCCTCCCGATTTGGCTACTTTTGAGGCAGATATCACAATAGATTTTGCAAAGGATCGTGAAAAATCTCTTGCCTGTACTTCAGATCGAAAAAGCACAAATACCGTGTCGTCACCAGCAATTGTCCCCACTACGTCGTCTCGATGGAGACTATCCAATGCAACCCCCATAGCAGCAGCTGTACCGGCACGGCAATGAATCACGGCAATATTTCCAGCATAATCCGTTCGGAGTGCTGCACCGTGAACCATATCTTCCATAGAATCCGGCAATGGCTGCGTGACCGGAATGACATAATACGCTTGTTTTTCAAATTTTCGTTCCTTATATAAATGCAATTCCCGCACATCTCGTGACAAAGTTGCTTGAGTCACATCAAATCCAATCATCTTTAATCGCTTTCGCAGCGCATCCTGTGTTGCAATTTTCTCAGTCAATACAAGTTGCAAAATAGCTTCTTGTCGTTGTCGCTTCAATGGACTCACCTCACATTCCACTGTCTTTCAGTGGTTGCATTAGCTTCCGACTTAGTGAATCGAAAAACGTATTTCCACTCAAATCCAACATAGAAATCATTTGATCAGAACTAGAAATCTCTAAAATATGGGACGCTGGAAAGGATGCAGGGCATTCTCCATCCGCACAAATTTGCACATCATGTTCGCCACGCACTTGACAAGTGACAAAAAGTTCATTGTGTGGTGAAAACAAAATAGGTCTTGCAGCCATCGCATGAGGACAAATAAGTGTCATCTCCACACAAGAGAACTCCGGCTCAATAATTGGTCCGCCTGCAGAAAAGGCATAGGCTGTCGATCCAGTGGGCGTACTAAAAATCACACCATCCGCATGATATTGACCCAAAATTTCGCCGTTTCTGGAAACCGTCAAATCAATTACACGGGAATAATTACGAGAAATCACAATATCATTGAGTGCTGTAAAATCCTCTACCGTCTCGCCCACGGCATTTCGTAAAACACCATGGAGCAACATTCGCTTGGAAACACGATAATCACCCGTTTGCAATCTGGCTATTTCGCCAATTTGATCCTGTTCCATGGACGCTAAAAAGCCCAATCGTCCGGTATTGATTCCCAAAAGCTTTGCCGATGTACCAATTAAGTGATTAGCACAATGGAGAATCGTTCCATCACCACCAATTGCAACAGCAATATCTGCATCTTTTATTGCATCGTCAAAAGGTGCAAAACAAACAAAAGGAAACTCCTTCAATAGCTTCATGCATGATGAATCTGCCCATACCACCATGCCATTGCGATACAGTGTGAGACAGACTTTTTTTGCAATCTCCGGTGCTTGTCCCCTTTGCAGATGTGGAAATATGACCACCTTCATTTTTGTTTCTCCTTTTTCTTCTGTAAAAATGCCTGTGAAACGACCTGTTGCACGTCCGGTACTTGTAGTGCTTTATCGGAGCGATCCAAAACCGCAAGATACTCTAGGTTTCCCGACCCACCCAAAATCGGTGAATGCCAAAGATGACAAAGAGTCAGATGCATCTGTCGAAATAATTCCAGCACCTGTACCAATACTTGACGATGTACTTGCTGTGACCGCACTAGACCATGTTTCCCTATCCATTCCCTGCCCGCTTCAAATTGTGGCTTGATAAGCACTACCATTTTCCCGTCATCGGACAAAAACGGTACTGCTGCCGGTAAAATCAATTGAAGCGAAATAAATGAAACATCAATAGACAAAAAAGAAATCAACTCTTTTACCGTATTCAACGATAATTTCCGAATGTCCGTTCCTTCCAAATTCACCACACGAGAATCTGTCTGAAGGCACTTTGACAATTGATTATGCCCTACATCTACAGCATAAACTTTTTTTGCACCGTGCTGAAGCATACAATCTGTAAAGCCACCTGTAGACGCACCAATATCCATGCAGATTTTTCCGTCCAATTGCAAATGACCATGAGTGATAGCATAATCCAATTTCAATCCGCCTCTGCCCACAAATGGCATATCCTCTTGCAGTAATTCCAATCGATCTGCTTCTGAAACATTGTGAGCCGGCTTTTCACAAACTGTACCATTGACCAAAACTTGTCCGGCTTGAATCAGTCGTTTTGCTCTCGGTCGGCTTTGTACCATGCCACGCTGTGTTAATGCTATATCAAGCCTTACCATCTTTTTTGTCCCTCTCGGCGATTTCACACATTAGCGAAAAAATCGCATTTTCCGATAAATGCATTGATTCTAATTGCGATTCAACTGAAGCTTGACAAAGATATTCTTTCGGTGCAATTCGCTTATAGGTACCATGAAATTCATGCTGCATGAGCATATCTCCAAACATTTGAGAAATACCGCCATAATAATATGCCTCTTCTAAAAATATCACTTTCCAATAAGATTTTGCAATATTTACCAAAGACTCTGCTAAGGGAAAAATCCGTGTCAATTTTAACATATCAAAATGTATATCTCGTTCCCTTGCTCTTTGTGCAGCACGATAAAGCAAATCATAGACACGCCCATAAGTAACAAAAAGAATGTCTGTCTTTCTGCCGGATATGTGTGTATATTCCGTATTCAGCGCACTTTTATCAAAAATAGTATGATCAGATCCCCTCGGATAACGTACACAGGCAAGTCCATGATCTCGATACAATGCATGCCATAAGCAAAGCCGCAACTCATCGTAGCAAGCCGGTGCATAAATCACAGCTCCGGGAACACTGCTAAGAAAGGAAACATCGTACATTCCATGGTGTGTTTCACCGTCTTCTCCCACTGCACCAGCACGATCAATTCCCAATACTACATGATAACCACCAATTGCTACATCATGTATCAGTTGATCATAAGAACGCTGTAAAAAAGAAGAGTACACTGCAAAAACCGGCAGTTTCCCTGCTGATGCTAATGCTGCCGAAAAGGTCACAGCGTGTTGTTCCGCAATACCCACGTCATAATAGCGGTCAGGAAATTCTCTTGAAAAATAGTGTAATCCCGTACCATGCTCCATCGCAGCTGTAACAGCACATATCCGTGAATCCCGCTGTGCCAATCGTAGCAATTCTTTTCCAAACACATCGGAAAATGAATCCTCTCCAGATACCTTAGGATTCCCTGTTTCTATATCAAATTTGTGGATCCCATGATATTCCCCGGGGTTATGCTCTGCTGGGGCGTAACCTTTACCTTTTATCGTATGCACATGAACAAAAACTGGTTTGCGATATTCTTTTGCTGCAGCCAAAACCTCTTCTAACGCACCCAAATCATGACCATCTACTGGTCCCAAATACACAAAGCCAAAATCCTCGAACATTGTTGCCTGTTGTAACAATACTTCTCGAACGATGCTTTTGGAATTTTTTATTGCCTTTGCAACTGTCGGTCCAATTACAGCAGCATGATTCAATCGATTCTCTACTGCTTTTTTTGTTCGAATATATCCTTCTGTACCACGCATAGAAGACAAATATCTCGCAAGTGCGCCAACATTACGAGATATTGACATATTGTTATCGTTCAAAATGACGATAATATTATCCCCTGTTTTTCCCGCATTGTTCATACCCTCATACGTCAAACCACCAGTTAGTGCACCATCTCCAACCACCGCTACAGCAAAATGATCCAGATCACCATTCATGCGCATTCCCTCAGCAATTCCGGTTGCAACAGAAATCGCCGTGCTACTGTGTCCACTAATAAATGTATCATGTGGAGATTCTTCTGGTTTTGGAAAACCGGAAATACCATTTTCCTGCCGCAGCGTTCCAATTCGATCCTGTCGTCCCGTAAGAATTTTGTGCGTATAACACTGATGTCCCACGTCCCATACAAATTTATCTTTAGGCGATTGAAATACACGATGCATAGCAACAGTCAGCTCTACCGTACCCAGATTTGATGCCAAATGTCCACCAGTTTTCGATACGCTCTTAATCAAGAGACTTCGAATCTCCTGACAAAGTGTCTGACATTGACTCAAATTTAATTTTTTTAAATCCTGTGGCAATTTCAGCTGATCCAAAAGTGGCTGATCCGAATCTATTATAATTTTGTTATCCATTGACAATCACCCTTCGTATACTCAAAAATCTACAGCATTTTTAAGCAACACGAAGAAATCTTCCTTTCGTATACAAATTCAATTTTGACGTGACAAAAGTTCTTCCGTAAGATCTAATAAAAATGCTGCATTTGGAAATTGCTTTATCACTTCCATTGCTTTTTCCGTTAATGAAGCAGCTAGCTTTTGCGCACCATCCAATCCCAAAGTCGTCACAAAAGTTGTTTTCCCTTCATCTGCGTCACTACCTATCGGCTTTCCCAGCTTTTCCATTGTACCAATCACATCCAATACATCGTCCACGACTTGAAATGCAAGTCCTAGATTTTCCGCATAATTATCTGCCAAACAAATTCTTTTTTCATCTGCACCTGCTAAAATACAACCCATACGACAAGCAACTCGAATCAGTGCAACTGTTTTACCAGCTACCATTCTTTCTAATTCTATCTGACTTACATTGCTGCGATCTTCAAATTCCATATCCAAAACTTGTCCACCAATCATACCAGCCGCCCCGGCTGCATGAGAAAACTCCTTTACCAATCGTACCATAGATTCCGGTTTTTGGTTCGGACAAGAAACTAGAGTTTCATACGCTTGCGCAAAAAGAGCATCTCCTGCGAGAAGTGCTGTTGCATTGTCAAAAGCTTTGTGACAAGACAACCTGCCACGACGATAATCATCATTGTCCATCTCTGGCAAATCATCATGAATTAGCGAAAACGTGTGTAGCATTTCTATTGCACAAGCTGCCGGTAAAGCATCTTTTAGATTTCCACCACAAAGCGTGCAAAATTCTAACAATAATACCGGACGGATTCGTTTTCCGCCTGCCATTAAAGAATACTGCATTGTTTGAATCAGTCTCTCCTGCGGCTTGGTTTCCGCCGTCACTTGTACACGATACGCAAGTTCTTTCTCTACGATTCGTACGAATTCTTCCAGATGTGCTTTATTCTTCTGTTCCATTTTCCTGTTCCCCTTCATGTTTATGTTGAATAACCGCCGATTCTTTTGTCATCTGTAGCTTTGCGTTTTGTAATTCCTCCTGACAATTTGCAGCTAAAAGCATTCCCTTTCCATATAGCTTTACCGCTTCCTCCAGTGGCAAATCTTCCTTTTCTAGCTTCAGTGTCAATTCTTGCAATTCTTTAAAGTGCACTTCAAAAGACATTTTTCATATCTCCTTTTCTTCTTCCAAATCATCGAAAACCATTTTGACCTCCGCCTGTATTTTTCCATGCTCTAAGCGGATTTCTACCTGTTCACCTACTGCTACATCAACAGCACGATGTAAAAGCGTTTCCCCATGATAAACAAGCGCATAACCTTGTTCCAATATTTTATATGGATTTAGCAGTTCCAAACGCTGCACAATCTGTGTTAGCTGTTGCTGTCGCTGTGCAATGATATTTTTTTGATAATGGGAAAGTCGAATCAAAATCGAATCCAATTGCTCCTGAGCCAACGTTTGCCGATATACCGGCGTTTGCAGTCGCAGTCGATCCAAAAATCGGTTCAATCGTTGCTGCTTTTGTTGCAAAATTTTTTCCATTTGCTGTTGCAATTGATGTGAAAAATGGGCGACAGTATGCATAAGTTGCCTTATATTCGGTACAGCCAATTCAGCCGCTGCTGACGGTGTAGGCGCACGCAAATCTGCTGCTGCATCTGCCAACGTCCAATCAGTCTCATGCCCTACTGCAGAAACAATAGGGACGCCGCAATGATATATCGCCATAACCACCTTTTCCGTTTGAAATGCAGCCAGATCTTCTGATGCGCCACCACCACGTCCAACGAGAATCACATCGCACTGTTTCATCTCCGCAGCTCGAATCGCATCACATATCGAATCTGGTGCCATTTCGCCCTGCACCTGTGCTGGAAAAACGTGAAGATGACCAATCGGATAACGTCGTTCCATAATATTTCGAATATCTTGTAACGCTGCTCCAGTATCTGATGTCACAACGCCAATCTTCTGTGGCATAGGTGGCAATGATTGTTTGTTTGCCACATCGAATGCGCCCATCGTCGTCAGCTTTTTTTTCAAATCTTCAAGTGCCAGCGTCCGCAATCCAGTACCATCTGACTGCAAATCCGTAACATATAGCTGAAATGCACCCTCTTTTTCATAAAGCGATGCAGTTGCAGCCACAATTACTTGCATACCGTCCTTGGGCATAAATTTTAGCCGCTGTGCATTGGAGCGAAACATTACCGCTTTCACGCCACTCGTATCGTCACGCAGTGTAAAATAATAGTGTCCGGAACGATAGTGATTGGTGAAATTTGAAATTTCTCCTCGTACCAAAACGCTTTGTAATGCCCGATCTCCTTGCAAGAGAAAGCATACGTAACGATTCAATTGTGACACATTTAATATTGCCATAATATTCTCGCCCCCTTTTTATGATTGCGTCATCATTTTCGCATAAATTGCCGTTCCGGCAGCATTGTCGCTGGAAAACATTGGTTCAGAAAACCAGCATACACTGATTTCCTTCTCCAAAGCCGGTCGAATCAAACGATTCGACATTACACCACCCGCAAAAAGTATCGGTAAGTCTCCGTATTTCTTCAATGCATACTGTGCCATTGCAGCAATCGTTTTTTCAATACTTCGTAAACAATATCCAGCGATTTCCTCCGGTGTGTCTCCTTGTTCCAACAGCGTTTTACAACGATTTTCCAAACCAGAAAGACAGCAACTTCCATTGTGTAGTACTGGCTTTAAGTAATCCGTTCGTGTCGCATTCAACGCCAATTTTTCCAATTCCACGCCACATGGAAAAGATAAACCTAGCTGTAATCCAACTCGATCTACTGCCTGCCCTGCTTTCAAATCAGAAGAAGTAGCACAAAGAGTAATTTTCAGCCGTTCCTCTGTTTCAATGGACTGACAATAGAGCAAATCCGTTGTACCACCGCTGACGTGAAATGCCAAAAAAGGTTTTTCTTCAGCGATAATATGCAACTTTTCTGCAGAATAAAGTGCAGCTAAAATATGTCCTACCTGATGAGAAGTACGATATAACGGTACACCAGTTATCGCCGCAATACTCCTTGCCACACCAAGTCCTGCCAAAAAACAGGGCATATAGGATCCATCCATGTTTCGTGGTTTTTCTGATACGCCAATAGCATAAAGTGATTCATTAAAAAACGTTTCACGAAAATGCAGACGTTCTAATACCTCCGGCAATTGTTTTGTATGGTAAAAAACAGCATCACTTTGCCGCAGTCCGATCATACCTACTTTTACTGGCAACAGCATTTTTTCTTGCTGTAAAATCTCACCTGTTTCCATGTGCAGCAATGCTACAGAAGTCGTATAATTGCTCGAATCAATCCCCAGGATCAAACTCATGAGCGGAATCCTCCTTCGATGCTGCATGGTCACGCACATAATTTCCTAAAACACCATTGATAAAAGCGGTATCTTCTGGATAAGCATAAGCTTTCGATAAGCGAACTGCCTCGTATATCAATATGTTTTCTGCCGCCACTTCTTTTGGTGTATTGCGAAGTTCAAACAACGCTAAAAGCAATATGGTTCGGTTTACCACTGCAATACGGTTTAAAGTGCGTTTTTCACTATACTTAGCAATAATTTCATCTAGTATATCCTTTTGTGCTAAGGCTTGCGATACTGTTTGCTTTACTTCAGGCAGAATTTTTTCCAGTTCCGGCAATTGCTCCGTATCCGTAAAAAGCTCCTCCAAAGTGTCCGGCGTATCGCCACGCATCATTGCTTCGTATAAAAGCAAAAATGCATATTCTCGTTTTTGATGCTGTGTCATATGAATCCTCCTTTTTTTCTTTTATCAATTTCGCCTTTTTATTTTTCTTTTTCTGCATCTTAAAATCAATCTTGAGTTTATTATGTAATTACTTCTCAAATAGAGCAATATTTTCACAATATATCAGATTTTTCAGACGAAATAAATTTTACTCTTATTTATTATAACAGAAAGCCACGAAAATTACAACTCTTTTTTGCATAAAATTTTGTATAAAATCATTTTGCCAAAAAAAGCCATACAAATGCACGGTGCAAACTGTATGGCTTGATTGATTTTTACGCAACTTCAAAAATACGGATATTCTCCGTTGGTATCAAAACCTCCCCTAAAATCACATCTTTTATGGCAGCTGCCTGTGCGGTATCTAGTCCATCTGTTTGTACCACAACCTTTGCGCTATCACTATCTAAGTAAACAATACAATCTGTATATCCCATTGCTTTAATCAATGATTCAATGGTACTTTCACTTTCAATAAGCTTTGACGTTTCCACTGCCGCAATTGCATCGGTGACAAGTTCATTCTCTGTCTGATCGCCTTCACCTAAGATCGACTGTAACGTTGCAACGCTTTCATCTCGACTTTGCGTTTGATTCAGCCTTGCTTGTGCAAAATAATCCTCTGCACTTTCTGCTGACTCTACTTCCTCTGCAATCTCATCCTCTGTCACTTCTGTCGTATCTGTACCTGTGTCAACACCTTTATCCACAACTGCCGCTGCATCAACTGAATCTCCATCTGAATCCTCCGTAACCTGTGCATCTACAAATGCCGTATCACTATACGTTATTTCATCTTGTACCAATTCCGCTGTTTCTAGATCTGTATCAGACAACGCATAATTCACATAAATTGCAATTACCAACATCAATGTCAGGCACGATAAGATAATCTGTTTTTTTCCGATAATCAAAGATGGCTTTTTCATTACCATGTCCTCCTCGCTTGAAATTGATTTTTAACTATTTTTTTCCAATACGCTAATTCAATTTGTAGGCAAATCCAATACTGCGGTAACAGCATCTACCACACGTTCTTTTACCACATTCGAAGACGCACCATCGCATACCACGATTGCACCGTTGATCTCTGGCGACAAGACACGCTCTACCAAAGCAGATTCTCCTGCGTCCGTATCTAAAATTACCACATTTTCTTGTGTCTGTGTGCGACTTTCTTCGCAATCTGCATCGGTATCTTTCACATAAACTGTCTGCCATGAACCGGAAACAGTCAGCATTACCTCACAAGATCCCACCCCCTCTATTTGCTCTAAAATTTCTACAAGTGACCGCTCTAATGCCGTTTCATATTCTGTCAATGATTCCGATATTGATATTTCGCTTTCTTCTATGGTAAGCGAATTCGTATCCTCCTGTGAATCATCTGACACAGACAAACCAGATAACAGAATGAGTCCAAGTCCGATAACACCACATATCACCACCAATCGCACGCCACCTTCGCCTTTTAACCTTCTTGTCACTAGTTCACATATTTTTTTCCACATATTAATTGCTCCTTAATTTTGTACTTGTATACCCAACGATTCCATCACCTCCCAAATCTGTGCCATTGTTTCTTCATCTGGTTCTGCGCCACTCTCGTCATACCAATCGATTTGTTCTATTTCTATGCTGCCAGAATCCGAAATATGCATGGTCATATTTGCAGTAATTCCATTCATTCCCTATTCCTCTAAACTTGCCGTCAAGGTCTGCTCCAGATTTTCTGCTGCCACCTGTGCTGTCTGTGTACTAACAGACGCAGAAAGATTGGTTTCTTCTTCCAAATTCAAATCTTCAGAAAAATCCAACGAACTTATCCCTTGGATCAATGGCGTTAAAATTCCCAACGTCAAGACACAAGACAACATTAATTTTATTTGTCGATCAAAACGTTCGTTTGGTTTAATTGCATTTAAAATGCTGCAAAGAAAACTCAAACAGCAAGTTATTAAAACAATTTCTCTTAATTTTCCATTGCCATTCTCCTCATAAAGTCATCGCAGTACCAACAATAAAAATAATACCAAAGCAAACAAGTAGCGAAAACGCAATTCCCAACGCATCTCCTATACCTTTTAATAGTTGATGGAGTGGTCGCACACCAAAAAGCTCCGCAAACGCTGCACCAACTGCCACAACTGTACGATATAACGTCAGCTCCATTAGTGGCGGTAAAACAATAAACAAAGTGCTGCAATGCCTATCACACCGGTACTGTTTTGCAACAACGCCAAACTGCTTTTCACTGTCGTATAAGCATCTGAAACTGCATTCCCCACAATCGGAACAAAGCTAGACACTACATACTTTGCTGAACGACTGATTGCCGTATCTGCGCTGCTGCCCAGATGATTCTGCATAGACATCACACTAAGAAATATCGCCATAAACAGTCCCAATAACCAAGTTACTGCTTTTCGAATTAAACGTAAAATCCCACTGACAGATATGTTCGGACTGACTGCGTCAATAATCGCCAAGGCGAAACACATACTACACAATGGCAAGAGCACATGACATATCAATTGTAAAACCGTATCAGACAGTGCTAAAATTGCCGTTTGATAGAAAACTGCTTGACTTGTCATGCCGCCTGCCGCCAAAATTCCTGCGAAAACTGGAACAAACAGTAACATAAATTCCGCACCCTGCTGCAATGCGCTTTCCACGCTGTCAAAACAGTTTGAAAGCGGTTGTATCAGGACAAAAGCAGCTGCAATCGTTGTAACATATTCCCAAACATGAGAAGTATGACTCTCTAAGCGATTGCTTTGTAGGCTTCCATAAAGTGTTGCAAATAAAATTACTGTTAATAAACTGCCAAGAAGCAGCAAAGGATGTCCAACTTTATCTTGAAAAAAATTGCCTATTACGTTCCACACCGATGACAACGTAAATGAATCAGAAATACCATCCCACTGGGTTTGGCTCAATCCCCATTGTTCCAAAATCGACTGTACATCGACGTCTAGCTGATCCGTAACAGATTCCGCACCACTGTTGTTCAATAGATCTTCATATGAATTCGTATCCATGGTTCTCACCGTCCTAAACAATACCCTGTATCATTTCTAAAATTCCTTCTAACATGGGCAATGTCAGCAACACCAAGCTTATTCTACCCCAAAGCTCTGCCATTTGTGCCAAGGCTGTTTCCTCACAATCCCGACAAATATCTCCCGCAATTGTCGTAATATAAATTACTCCCATTGCCTTCCACATAATATTTAAATAAGCACTCGGCAAATCAGTTTGTGCGAACAAATTCTGTACTTCTTCTACGATTGGCGTCAAATAAGAAACCATAGCAAGTCCAATGCCAACACAAGCGGCAATCACACAAAATAAAGCGTGTTCTTGACAATACCGTTTTAATAGTACAGCAAAAATCGCCGCAATAACACATACTACTGCTACCGTTCCAGTCTCTCCTGTCATAGTCCAAACACCGCCTTCACCCGATCAAACAACGCACCAATCTGGTCAATAAGCAGCATTAGTACTACAACAAGCCCTGCCAATGTGGTCATCATCGCCTGTTCCTCTCGTTCCGCACGTTTTAACACGAGATTTAGCACGGCTACAATAATTCCGGTTCCTGCAATTTTAAATATTAAATCTATGTCCATGTTTTCCACCTCCTCATATATATTTACAGACAATTTCAAGAAAATCCGTATAAAGTCTCATACTGTGCAATGTTAAAAACACAAAAAGCAAAATATATGAATATAACAAATGGAGCTTATACATTTTCAGTGAAAAAAACACCGAAATGATGTTACTTGTCGCATAGAAATGTGAGATAATAAATCTATATGGTCAGAGGGTGCTGTTCACCTTCTTAAAGCGGAGACTTCTGCGGAAAGAGCAGCATCTCTTTTTTATCGCTATGCCAACAATATAACTGCCATCAAACCGCCAAGAATTCCTAACCGAAAATAGAGCTTTTGCAAATTTTGAGCTTGCATACCGATTTCTTTCGTTTTCGATTCTAATAGACTGCGATATTGTGCAATTGTTTCAACTTGTCCATCTAGATCACTGGCACCAAGCTCTTCACCTAGTGGAAGTAGCAAAAGACACACTTCCTCTGGAACAATTCCATCAGATTTTAATGCCAATCGCCAGGCATTCGCCAAAGTCTCGCCCTTTTGAAGCAATAGTAACGTCTGCTTCGGAAAGGAAAACATTTGATAGGCTGACTCTATCGTCAATTACTCCAGCAGTTCAGATACGGTACCGGAGCAAAAGGACATTTGCACGGAAAATTCTCGCAGCATTTGGCAAAGTGCTTGCAAAGCCACGCATTCCTGTCGCTTTTGTAGTGAAAAAAGCCAACCGACTCCTACACCACAAAATGCAACCAAAATCAGTCCGAGAAACTTCATAATGCAGGTTACCTCCCCTTTCATTTCATGTGATCAAGATTGACTTACCCTATCCTATGAGAAGTGAACAAAAAATAGAAGTCAGAAAAATAAATTCCCCCATTATTCGGAGAATTGAGATGATCTACAAACTGAAACACGAGATACATGATTCCGGTACAATTACATATAACTTGAACAAAATCGCTCCAACGGCTATAACGCTTGCAAAATACGTAGTGTATCTATCGTACAGTCTTCAGTCCACATATACTGGTATTATATTGTTATCACATCCAATATCCAGTAATAATATCCGTCATATTTGCTCTATGTTTCTATTTTTTAAAATATTTTGTTGTTTCTATAATCCTTCCATTCATCTATTATATCTATTTTTTATAAACACTTTGTTATCATTAATTTCCGTATGACATTCAAAATACATCTTTACAAAGCATAAAATATCTGCTATAATAATCACATAAAAAACAAAGGAGTAATACAAATGAAATTAAAAAAGTGTATTATCGGATTTATCAGTATGATTTTGGTTATCAGTTCAGTCGTTTTCCCCGTTTCTGCAGGACAGCAGCTGGGTCAAACTGATTTTGAAGATGGTGTCGGCTTACCATGGCATATCTGTGAATCAGCTGCTGGTGAAATGGACTTTGAAATCACGGATGGACAATACGTCATCACTATCGTAAATCCTGGTGGTGCATCAAATGGCGGTGAAGACCGGTGGGACTGTCAGTTCCGTCATCGTGGTTTAACGCTCCAGTCCGGATGCACTTATGAAATAGCGTACGAAATTACAGTAAGCAACGATTGTACCTACTATACAAAAATTGGTGATATGGCAGAACCATTTGATGAGGATTGGCATGGAAACCCCGACGACAGTCAATACGATTCTTATTGGGGTGTGCAAAGCTTGACAGCAAATCAAACAGTATCATTTCAAGGTACGTTCACTGCCACTCGTACAGCAGAGGTAGAATGGGCATTCCATATCGGCGGCGATAGCGTTCCGATCGGGACTGTGTTCACGTTTGATAATATGTCTCTTATTTGCGTGGATAATGATACCTACGATTATGTCGCTGATGATGATTGGGTACGTGCAGAAATTGTTACCAATCAAGTAGGATATTTTACAAACGGTCAAAAACGTGCAACGTTGATTTCGGATGAGACAGACAGTGTATCGTTCTCGCTCCTTGACGAAAAAGGAAACGAGGTCTATGTTAGCTCTTCAGATCCACAAGGATATGATGCGGATTCCGGCGATAATATACACATCCTTGATTTCTCGGAAGTAACACAAACAGGCACATTTACTTTAAAAGCTGGTGATGCAGAGAGTCGAGAAATCACCATTGGTGACACAGAGACATATTCTGGATTACTCTATGATTCGTTGAATTACTTTTATCAAAATCGCAGCGGTATTGCGATTGAAAGCCAGTACATTACATCCGGTGACGCTAATACGCTGGCACGAGCAGCTGGTCATACAAATGATGTGGCAAGAATTACCACGGATTGGGACGACTTAAATTCCAACGGTGGCACACAAGATGTCTCCGGTGGTTGGTATGATGCCGGTGATCACGGAAAATACGTGGTAAACGGTGGTATTTCCCTTTGGATGATGCAAAACCAATATGAACGTTCCATTATAAATGGCACAGAAGCTGCCTATGCTGATGGTACGATGTCCATTCCAGAAAACACAAATGGCTATCCTGATCTTTTAGATGAGGCTCGCTGGGAAATGGAATGGATGCTGAAAATGATCGTACAGGACGGCGAGTATGAAGGGATGGTATATCACAAAGTGCATGACATCAAATGGACGGCACTTGGACTTTCTCCAGCAGACGATACAGAAGAGCGAATCATCAAACCGCCAACAACTTGTGCAACATTAAATTTGGCGGCGTGTGCAGCGCAAGCAGCAAGACTTTGGGATGATCTCGATCCAGAATTTTCCGAAACCTGTCTAAAAGCTGCTGAAGAAGCATATGAAGCAGCACAAGAACACCCGAATCTATATGCGCCACTAGATCAATCTATTGGTGGCGGTACATATGGAGATGATGATGCAACAGATGAATTTTATTGGGCAGCGTGTGAGCTATATTTAACTACCGGTAACAAAAATTATTTAGAAGATATGGAAGATTCCGAACACTATCTCTCTGTTCCTACCATTCTTTCCAGTGGCGAAGATATAAATACCACAGGTAGTTTCGATTGGGGGAATACGGCTGCACTTGGAACATTATCTTTGGCAATCAACGATACGGATTTGGCTTCAGAGGCAACAAATGCTATTTGTACAGCAGCAGATATTCATTTAGACCGAGAAGCATCGCAAGGATATGGACAACCAATTGCGCAGAGTACGTTAAGCTACGCAGACAGCGATACTGGCTATGTATGGGGATCCAACTCATTTGTGGCAGACAATGCAATTATAATGGCATATGCCTACGATTTAACAAATGAACAAAAATACTTGGACGGTGTCATCAGTGCCGTAAATTACCTCTTAGGAAACAATCCTATGGATATTTCTTATGTTACAGGCTATGGCACTCACGCTGTCGCAAATCCACACCATCGTTATTGGGCAAGCCAAATTTCAGAAGAATTTCCATCTGCACCGGCAGGTGTTCTGGTCGGTGGTCCAAACTCTGGTATGCAAGACCCTTGGGTGCAGGGCAGTGGATGGGTGAAAGGAGAAATCGCACCTGCAAAATGCTACATGGACAATATCGAAGCGTGGTCTGTCAATGAATGTACGATAAACTGGAATGCACCGCTAGCATGGATAACTGGCTTTGTCTGCAACGAAAACGGCGGTATTATAATTGACGCCACATCTGGCGCAATGGAACAATTAGAAGAATCTGGAAATACTACCTCAGCTGAAACAAAAAACAACACCTCGACCACCGAAAGTAATATTATTACTAGTAGTTCAGATGAAAATAATACAGATACAAACGATTTCACTAATTTCTTTATACCACTGGTGCTTGTGTTGGCAGCTATTTTTGTTGTAACTGTTGCAATTGAAGTTATTGTTTATAAAATCGTAAAATCAAAGAAAAAATAACGGTATTACCACAAAATTACGCTTACCCATATCAGACTCTATCACTTGATTTTAATGATATTATTAGATTGTATATTTAAATATACAAAAAACATACCATTTAACGCATTTTATTCGATATTTGCTTTGATCTGTAAAATATGCTCTAACTCGACCGAAATCATTTTCACAAAAAGAAAATTAAAAAAAATTTGCAAATCCCTTGCAAATTCAAATACATTATGATATAATAATATGGATTATACAAAGCCAAGAAGTATCAAAGGAGAAAATAGGTTTTGATTTTATAAAGAAATGAGGGTTCAATTTGGATTTACAAATGATCGCATACCTGGCGGAGCTGGGCAAGCTCCATTTCACTCCGGATGAAATGGAAACAATGGCAAGAGAAATGACCAACATCATCGAAATCATGGATACAGTGAAAGAAATTGATGTTGTATATGACACAGAGGCAGATAACAAAAATGTATATCTGAACGATTTGCGAGAGGATGTTAAAGCAGATAGCTTCCCTACAGAAAAAATTCTGCAAAATGCTGTACAAGATGAAAATTGTTTTGTCGTGCCAAAAGTTGTAGAATAACTGAGAATGTCAAAAATATCAAATAAAGGAAGAACAAACATGGATTTTACGCAATTTACAATTGAAAAGCTGCGGCAAATGCTGGATGCAAAGGAAATTTCCACAAAAGAATTAACGCAAGGATTTCTAGACCGAATTACCCGATACGATGACGAACTGCAAAGCTATATTACTGTGACATCGGAACGTGCTTTAAAAGATGCCGAAGTTGCACAAAAAGAAATTAACAAGGGAAACGCCGGTATGCTTTGCGGAATTCCTCTAGCAATTAAAGATAATATTTGCACCGATGGAGTTCGCACCACTTGTGCATCTAAAATGCTAGAAGATTTTATTCCTCCATATAATGCAACTGTGATGGAAAAACTAGAGGCACAACATATTATTATGCTTGGGAAAACAAGTATGGATGAATTTGCAATGGGAGGGTCGACACAAACTTCCGCCTTCGCAAAAACGAAAAATCCATACAACACAGCGTGTGTTCCCGGTGGCTCTTCCGGTGGATCAGCAGCAAGCGTTTCTGCATCTTTAGCTGTGGCTGCAATTGGATCGGATACTGGCGGTTCCATTCGTCAACCAGCGGCATTTTGTGGTGTAACAGGTTTAAAACCCACTTATGGCAGAGTTTCACGATATGGATTGGTGGCATTTGCCTCTTCTTTGGATCAAATTGGACCGATCGCAAAAAATGCAAGAGACTGTGCTTGGATTTTATCGACAATTGCAGGGTATGATCCTCACGATGGCACAGTTTCAAAACGTGGTGTAGATGACTATACTGCAAAGCTTGGAAAGAGTATCAAAGGCTTAAAAATTGCATTACCGAAAGAATTTTTTTCAGAAGGTATTGACAAAGAAATACGTGATGCAGTACTGAAAGCAGCAGAAACCTATCAAACAATGGGCGCCCAGCTTGTGGAATGCAGTATGCCAAGCTTGAAATACGCTGTTGCTGCCTATTATTTAATTGCATCAGCGGAAGCCTCTTCGAATCTATCTCGGTATGATGGTATCAAATATGGTCATCGTAGTAAGGTTGGAGACACATTCCAAGAACTGATTTGTAATTCCAGAAGTGAAGGATTCGGAAATGAAGTCAAGCGTCGGATTTTGCTTGGAAACTATGCACTGTCCAGCGGCTATTATGATGCCTACTATGGAAAAGCGTTGGCATTGAAGCAAAAAATTTCTACGGAATATGCTCAAATTTTTGAAAACTGTGATGTGATTTTAACGCCAACAATACCATCGGTTGCTTACGGCATAAATGAAAATATTTCAGATCCAGTCAAAATGTATCAGGCAGATATTTGCACCGTCACGGTAAACATTGCTTCCCTACCGGCAATTTCCACGCCTTGTGGCTACAGTTCCTCTGGAATGCCAATTGGTATGTCACTTGTCGGAAAACAATTTGACGAGTCAACAATTCTGCAATTTGCAGACGCATTTGAGCAACAGTTTACATCAAATGCGCCTATGTTTTCAAAATAAGGAGAGTGATATTTCATTATGTCAAACTATATTCCTGTAATCGGTTTGGAGATTCATGCCGAACTACTGACCAAATCAAAAGTATTTTGCACCTGCAGTGCGGAATTCGGCGGCAGTCAAAATACACGTTGTTGTCCTGTTTGTACTGGTATGCCGGGAACGCTCCCTGTTATCAACCAAACAGCCGTACAATATGCAGTAAAAGCTGGATTTGCACTGGGGTGTCATATCAATAAATTCTCGGTATTTGACCGAAAAAATTACTTTTATCCGGACTTGCCAAAAGCGTACCAGATTTCGCAGTTGCAGCGACCGCTGTGTTTAGAAGGCTTAGTGGAAATTGAAACTTCTGCCGGTAAGAAAGATATTCGTATTAACCGAATTCATTTAGAAGAGGATGCGGGGAAGTTGATTCATGACGACTTTAACGCCGTATCATTAGCTGACTATAATCGCTGTGGGATTCCTCTAATTGAAATCGTTACCGAACCAGACATTTCTTCGGCAGAAGAGGCAAAGGCATTTGTAGAAAAAATTAGTCTGCTTCTACAGTATGCCGGTGTCTGTGACTGTAAGATGGAACAAGGTTCTTTACGTTGCGATGTCAATATTTCCATTATGCGTCCGGAAGACAAAGAACTGGGAACACGTGCAGAAATTAAAAATCTCAACTCCCTGAAGTCCATCACTCGTGCTATTAATTATGAAATTAAAAGACAATCTAGGCTGTTAGATGCCGGAAAACGTGTGGTACAAGAAACAAGATGCTTCAACGACAATAAAGGTGAAACATCTTCTATGCGAAGTAAGGAAAATGCCCACGATTATCGCTATTTTCCGGAGCCTGATATTTTACAAGTGAATTTTACTGATGAAATGTTGGACGAAATTAAGGCAATGTTACCGGAATTGCCCCATAAACGCCTAAAGCGGTACATCAAAAAATATGGTCTATCTAAGACAGATGCGCAAATCATTGTCAATCAAAAACGAATTTCTGATTTCTATGATGAAGCAGTTGCAGCATACTATCAGCCAAAAAGCATCGCAAACTTCATTATAGTAGAATTGCTGCGACGTGTTAATTTAGGTGAAGTTTCAATGGAATCGCTCCCTTTTTCGGCACAAGAATTTGCAACGCTGGTAAAAATGGCAGATACCGAACAGGTTTCCAAAAATGATGCCAAGAAAATTTTACGAACCATGATTGAAACCGGAAAAGATGCAAAAACCATTGCAAGTGAAGCGAGAATGCTAATTCAAAATGATACAGCGAAAGCTAAAAGTATAATCGCTGAAGTTTTAGAAAAAAATTCTGAAGCTGTTGCACAATATCAAAACGGTGAAAAAAAAGTATTCGGTTTCTTGATGGGATTGTGTACCAAAAAATTGCGTGGCGTCTGCACACCAGCTGTTATCAAAGGACTCTTAAAAAAAAAGTTGTCTGAAACAAAGCTAACTGCGACATCTGAAAAGAATATGAATGAGCACCACAAGACAGAAGAAGTTGCATATGCTTGTACAGCGTATGCCAATCCGAATGCCTATTGTCCGAACAGTAAAGATGGAATCTTACAAATCGGCAGCGAAAACCTAGTGTCAGAATTTGAATTTTCAGATGCCACTGACCATATTAATGAAACAATTACCATTTGCGCCTGTGTGCATAAGATTCGTCAAATGAGTGAATTCGCTTTCATTATCCTACGAACAGGACGATACATTATCCAATCAATTTACTACTCGGATCAGTGTAAAGATTCCATCAACGGATTACGTGAAGGCAATTATATCTGTGTTTCCGGCGTCGTACAGCAAAATGAAAAAGCTGTAGGCGGTGTTGAATTACAACTGAAATCTTTACAGGTAATTTCCAATTCCAACGAAGAATACCCACTTAAGGTTTCTAATAAGAAACTCGGATGTAGTCTGGATATCAATCTGGATAATCGTTCAGTTTCGTTGCGAAATATCTATCAGCGTGCGATTTTTCGCATCCAAGAAGGTGTAGTCAGCGGTTTCCGTGAGTTTATGCTACAAGAAGGATTCACCGAGATTCACACACCCAAAATTGTTGCACAAGGTGCTGAAGGTGGTGCCAATATTTTTCATTTGGAATATTTTGATAAACCAGCCTTCTTGAATCAATCGCCACAATTTTATAAACAAACCGCTGTCGCATTCTTTGATCGTGTTTTTGAAATTGCACCAGTGTATCGTGCAGAAAAGCACGCCACTTCTCGCCATATCAATGAGTATATTGGCTTGGATTTTGAAATGGGATATATTGACAGTATGTATGATATCATGGCAATGGAAACCGCAATGCTAAAGCACTTGATGACATATCTAAAAACAAATTACACTTACGAGATCGACTTATTGCACGCAGAGATTCCGGAGATAACAGAAATTCCCTGCGTCACATTGCTGGAAGCAAAGGAAATTCTTGGCAGCAAAGGCTCGAAAAATAAGCTGGATTTGGAGCCGGAAGATGAAGTGGCAATTTGTACGTATGCGAAGCAAACATTTGACAGCGACTTTATTTTTGTCACCTACTTTCCTTCTTCTAAACCACCATTCTATGCAATGAATTCACGTGAAGATCCACGTTTAGCATATAAATTTGACCTATTGTTCCGTGGTCTAGAAATTACTAGTGGTGGTCAGCGAATTCATGATTATCAAGAACAGTTGGACAAAATGCATGCACAAGGACTAAATCCAGAAGATTTCAAATATTATCTGGAAGCACACAAATATGGTTTACCACCACACGGTGGATTGGGAATCGGTCTAGAACGTTTGGTTATGAAATTGCTTGGTCTATCTAACATACGACAAGCTAGTATGTTTCCACGAGATATTAACCGTCTGTTACCATAAAACCAGCATTGTCATGTAGAGGTGATTGATTTGGACGAAAAAGAATTCTATTTAGATGCTATTCGAGATGTCATGCCAGAAAACAAAGAAGATCAAATTCAAGCGGTATTTTACTCCTTTTTAGAACTAGAATACTTGTACGATTCTGCCATTGAATTGGTCAAAGCACAACTGAATATTTTTGACAATGAATTTAGTATGCGATTTCAACGCAATCCAATTCATAACGTGGAAAGCCGCATCAAGACGCCTCAGAGTATCGTTGACAAGTTACAACGCAAAAATATGCCACTTACGCCAGAAAGTGCCAGAGTGAATCTGACAGATATTGCCGGCGTACGAGTAATAAGCTGCTATATTGACGATATTTATGCCATTGCAGATTTACTTATAAAAAAAAGTGGTTTTCGTTTGCGTAAAACAAAAGATTATATCCAAAACCCAAAATCCAATGGCTATCGTAGCTTTCATATGATTGTAGATGTTCCTGTTCATATGTCCAATGGACAACAAGAAGCACCAGTTGAAATTCAAATTCGAACAATTGCAATGGACTTTTGGGCAAGTCTAGAACACCAACTGCATTATAAATCCATCGGTGACACTAAGGTTGCTGCATCTTTAACTGATGAATTAAAAGTATATGCGGATATTATCGCAGAAACTGACCGTAAAATGCAAGATATGTTCAAACAAATCAATCAATTATGAAAAATGAAATGCAGACTATTCACTTATTTACATTTTCCTCTCTTTTGAAATTTTGCTTGACTTTTTTCATAAATTATGATATATTGCTAAAAATACAACACTGGGATTTTTTTTCGAATTGTGGTAAATCACATTTCAGAAATGACTATCCCAACAGATTGGAGTGTTGCACTCGTGAACCTTATTCGATCAGGTGTACAGAAAATCAAAAAAAATCAATTCTTGTTCGAAGAATTGGTCAAACGTGACTTTAAAAAAAAATATAAGCGAACAATTTTGGGGATGTTCTGGAGTATCTTAAATCCACTCCTTCAGCTGGCTGTTATGGCAATTGTTTTTACAAAATTCTTCGGTAGAGGAATGGACCACTATATCATCTATCTTTTTTCTGGAAACCTTTTTTATTCTTTCTTTAAAGACGCAACTTCCGGCGGTATGCACTCTCTGATGCAAAATGCTGCAATTATAAAAAAAATTAACTTACCAAAATACATTTTCCTCTTATCGAAAGAAGTTTCCTCTTGTATCAATTTTGGATTAACTTTGGTAATCTACTTTTTGTTTATCCTCATTGATGGTGTACCACTGACATGGCGTATACTCTTGATTGTTTATCCCATCTTATTTTTGATTATTTTCAACATTGGTTTTGGTCTTATTTTATCGGCGTTGTTTGTTCTATTTAAAGATGTACAATATTTATACGATGTATTCACGCTGTTACTTATGTATCTCTCCGCAATTTTCTATACCATCGATGCGTTTAGTCCAACTGTACAGAAATTGTTTTATCTCAATCCGGTATATTCCTATATATCCTACGTTCGGAAAATCGTCTTGTACCAAACTGTGCCATCTTTAGAGCATCATTTGCTCTGTGCTTTTTATGCTATTGCAGCACTTATTATCGGTTGCCTGATTTATAAAAAACTAAACTATAAATTTCTGTATTATATGTAAGAAAGGACGATAAAAACGTGGCAGAGAAAAAAATTATTGTGGAAGATGTTTCTGTTCGCTATATTTTAGGTGATTTTAAAGAAACGGGTCTTAAGGATGTGATTATCCAAAAATTAAAAGGAACATACCAACAAAAGGAATTCTGGGCAGTCAAAAATGTCTCGTTTCAATTAGATAAAGGTGAACTTTTAGGCATCATTGGTTCCAATGGTGCTGGAAAATCTACCCTGCTGAAGGTTATATCCGGCATTATGATTCCTACAACCGGAAAATTGGCAGTAAACGGAACGCTTGCTTCTCTTTTAGAATTGGGAAGTGGTTTTGACGGCGAACTAACTATCAAAGAGAACACATTTTTGCGTGGTGCTATGTTGGGATATACCCGTGAATTTATGGAGAAAACTTATCGGGATATTCTGGAATTTGCAGGCTTAGAAGAATTCGAAGATCGACTGTTTAAACAACTCTCCTCCGGCATGAAATCACGTCTTGCATTTTCTATTGCTTGTCTTGTAAATCCAGAAATTTTAATTTTAGACGAAGTACTTTCCGTTGGTGACGGTGCATTCCGACAAAAAAGCGAGAAAAAGATGATGGAAATCATCAAGGGTGGTGCGACAACACTGCTCGTATCTCATTCTTTATCTCAAATTCGTCGTCTTTCTACAAAAGTAATGTGGCTTGACCATGGAGAACTCCTTGCTTTCGGCGATCCAAAACCGATTTGCGATGAATACGAAATATTTCTAAAGAAACAAAAATAGGAGCGGTTAGTTATGGCAAAAAAGAGGAAGCAATCTGAAAAGCAACAGCGAATGGCAAACGCGAGACGTGCAGAACGAAAAGCGGCGGCAAAAGCGGAACGTAAAAAACAAAAACATAAGAAAGCGGTTATTTGGATTGTCGTCTGTGTACTAATTGTAGCAATTGTTACCGGAGCAATCACTTGGGGCGTAAAAACAAAACCCCTGACACACTTATTCTCAGTAGAAAAAACAGAACATTATTCCCTTTCTGCATCTGAACTTTCTTTCTACGCTTGGCAGATTTATCAACAGTATTTGTTCAGTGCTTCAGATTCTAGTACTGTTCCAGACACTGATGTATCCCTTGCGGAACAATATTACGATAGTGATACTACTTGGGAGAAATATTTTGCGGATGCTGCTGTAGATTACGCAAAACGCATCCTGACATTATGTGAAGCTGCCTATACAGAAGGCTTTGAGCCGGAAACAGATATTACGGCGGAAGCACAGGAAAGTGTATCTTCTTTTGATAGTACAACCTTTCCAAAAGGTGTCGAGGAAGATGACGTAATTCATGCGATGGAGCTATATTTTACGGCAGTCGAATTTAGTGCAGAAATGGAAAATCAAATTACATTGAGTGATGCTGATCTAGAAGGCTATTACGAAGAAAATGCACAAGATATGCAGGTGTGCAGTTACATTTGTTTTGGCTTTGCCTACGACGATTCCACAGACAGTTATTCTATTACAAGTGAAACCGCAGAAGAAGATGCTAGAGATTTACGGCACTGCACCACCAAAGAAGCATTTGAATCTTGGGTGACAGATTATTATAAGGAAAATTATTCTTCTTTAGAAGACGAAGATATTGCAGAATATGTAGATTCGCTTTATATGGAAAACACTGCTTATATTGAAGGCGATTCTATCAGTGAATGGGCTTTTTCCGGTGACGTATCTGTAGGGGAATCCACCATCATCACAGAAGCAGATGATGATGAAACTGGAACAATTTTAGTTTGTCTGCTGCTTTCAGAACCAGAACGTGATGAGTCATATCCGGTCAATCTGCGACAGATTTTATTCACTACCGATACTTATGGTTCTACGGAGGACGCACAAGCACAAGCTGAAAGTGTTTTAGAAGCTTGGCAGTCTGGCGATCAAACCGAAGACAGCTTTGCAAACTATGCAAATTATTATTCGGAGGATACATCAACTGATGGTGGCTTGTATGAAAATGTATCAGGCAGCGAAATGCTGTCTGATTGGAAAAATTGGTTCTTTGATGATTCTCGTCAAACTGGCGACGTCACTATCTTAGAAAGCTCTTATGGTGTTTGCATTGTATATTATGTTAGCTTAGAGGAAACGCCTATGTGGGAAATCACTGCTAGTGAGGCTCTCGCAGAAGAGTATTATAATGATCAGTATGAAGTCTACCAAGAACAAGCAGACATTGAAGTATCTAGCTTCTTTCAAAAATTGATAAAAGTGTCAAATGCATAGCAAAAAGCCGAAATAGTAGGAATAGGACTGTTTCGGCTTTTTGTATTTTATATAAATGGCATACATTAGTTGTAATCACTGGCACGCATGATATATACAGCATCTGCTAAATCAATTTTACCATCGTGGTTGGCATCCCCTTTTGTACCAACTACTGCACTACTGTACATAATAATTTTGGCATCTTCTTCCGTTAGTTGGCGATCTCCATCACAGTCACCCGGTATTTGCGTAAACTGAAACGCATATACCGTATTGATACTGTATTCCTTTTGTAAGGTCATACTATCACCTAAATATTGGACATAACTCGACCCTGAATCCAGCAGGTAAAGTCGACCCTCGTATAAATCCACACGATCCACCATAACATAATGGCTACTGCCGGATTTTGTGGTCATTTGTAAGATAAAACACCATTCGTTACTATCTCCATAAGATGCACAGGTTTCATACGCTAAGCGCATCTTGTCTTCAAGTGTTCCACCAGAAATCCAAGTGGTATCTAAACGAGTAGTGTATGTACCGTATGTATTAAAAAATTGGCTGATTTTTGTACCAGATCCGGATATAACTGTTTCTGTAAATTGAACATAATAATCATAGGAATTTGTAAAAATATTTACATTTGAAATTGGCAGATTATACCGTACTGTCATTTTCGCCAAGGAATAGTTTAAACATCCATCCTCGTCAATTGCTGGTGTATTCCAATTGGGTTGAGAAAACTGTTTCCACGTGGTATAACATGAAATCGCTGATAGTGATGCTGTACCTCCTGGCAAAAACTCTTCAGCCAAAACTGCTTGACTGGTATGAAACAATATCCCCATTGCGGTAATACTGCCACATAGTATTTTCATCCATTGACGCATAAAAACCTCCTGAAAAAATTTTCAAGGCAACCTAATCACATAGGATAGGTATGTGCAAATTAAACAAAATAGAACATAAAATGAATCATTTCTTTCTCCAATTATTATAACACGATACTGGTAGAATGTCAAGGGACAATTTCTGGAATAATAATTCATGAGAATAATCAAATAAATTGTGAAAAAATAAAGATTGCCCTTTTCAAACCAGAAAAAATATGTTATAATAATATAGATTGGCTGACAGTCAAGAAAGTCGTCAATCAAAAAAAACGCAAACAGTACCACAAAATAGGAGAGAGATTATGACGAATACGGAAAGCATTGAAATAAAACGAAGGGCATTGGAAACTTTCTTTCATACGCTAAATCGTCAACAAAAGGAGGTCGTTTTCTCCATTTCCGGACCTGTACTTGTATTGGCAGGTGCTGGAAGTGGAAAGACAACGGCAATTATTCAGCGAATTGTAAACATGATTTATTTTGGCGACGGATATGCAAAGGCAAATGAAAATTTATGCTTGGAAGATGCACAGTGGTTATCAAATTATATAAACGGAAAGGAATCAACAGATATTTTTCATCTTCGAGAAATTCTCACAGTTCAACCTATTCGACCGTGGAATATCCTCGCCATAACATTTACCAATAAGGCTGCTGGAGAACTCAAAAATCGTTTAGCTGCGATTTTGGGAGAAGAAGAAGCATCACAGGTGCACGCATCAACATTTCACTCCGCTTGTGTACGAATTCTTAGACGAAGTATACCTTTACTGGGATTTGACAGTAATTTTGCTATCTATGATTCTAATGATGCCAAACGACTAATGAAATCTGTTATTAATGAAAGCGACCTTTCGGAAAAACAATTTCCGGCACGTAGTGTTATACAAGAAATTAGCATGGCAAAAAATGCGATGATATCACCGGAGCAACTCCTAGAAGAAGCGGCAGGCGATTATCGAAAAACGATGATTGCAAAGTTATATGCAGTCTATCAAAGAAGATTACATGATTCCAATGCGCTGGATTTCGACGATATTATTTATCTGACGGTAAAATTATTCCAAAAATTCCCTGATGAGTTGACGAAATATCAAAATCGCTATCGCTATGTTTTGGTTGACGAATATCAAGATACCAATAACGCACAGTATCAGCTCATTTCACTACTCACAAAAAGTAGTCATAACCTTTGTGTAGTCGGCGATGATGACCAAAGCATTTATCGATTCCGTGGCGCAACAATTCAAAATATCTTAGGCTTTGAAAAAGAATTTTCAGATTGCCATGTAATACTTCTTGAACAAAATTATCGTTCCACTCAAATTATCTTAGATGCCGCAAACAGCATCATAGCACATAACCTCGACAGAAAAGAAAAGCACCTCTGGACCGATGCAGGTGATGGCAACAAAATTATCTGGTATAAAGCAACAGATGAATTAGATGAATCTACATACGTGGCAGACGCAATTCAGCACAGTGTCGAGCAAGGTGGCACTTATAAAGACAATGCCATTTTATTCCGAATGAACGCACAGTCAAATACACTCGAACGCACACTCGTTCGCACTGGCATTCCATATCGGATTTATGGTGGCACTCGATTTTACGATAGAAAAGAAATCCGAGATATGATTGCCTATATGAGCATTGTTGAAAATCCAAACGATTTTGTGCACTTTGAACACATTATCAATCAACCAAAACGTGGAATCGGTGCTGCAACACTGACACTGTTGGAAGATATCTCTCGAGATTTACACTTGTCGCCACTAGATGTTATGCGCAATGTAGATCAGTATCCAGTACTTTCCAAAAAAGCGAATGTACTGAAAAAATTTGCTGCAATTTGGGATACTCTGATAGAAGCCGCCGAATCCATGCCGCTCGAAGACTTTATTGACGTGTTATTGGATCAAACCGGATATCGTACATTTCTGCAAAAAGCGGGACAAGAAGGTTCTTTTCGATTGGAAAATATCAACGAATTGAAATCATCAATTCTAAACTATGAAAAAGAAGTAGACACACCCTCTTTGGGCAGATTTTTAGAGGAAATTTCTCTGTATACCGATGTGGACAAGTACGAACCAACAGAAGATGCCATCATGCTAATGACTATACATTCTGCGAAAGGATTAGAATTTAGTAATGTTTATCTGGTAGGTATGGAACAAGGCGTGTTTCCCAGCAGTCGCAGTTTAGATGACCCTGCTGACCTAGAAGAAGAGCGACGACTCGCTTATGTTGCACTAACAAGAGCTAAACGAAATTTAACGATTACTTCTGCCGCAAATCGAATGCTATTTGGTATGACTATTCGAAATCTGCCTTCTCAATTTGTTAGCGAAATTGACCATAATTTAATAGAACGAAAAAATAGCAGATTTCTCCAAAAAAATGAAGAATCTACAAACACCGTCTCTGAAATCCAATCCATTCCATTACAAAAACAGCTTGCATCAAAAAAGACAAAACCTATTACACCAAAAAAAGAATATCATGTAGGTGAACGCATCGTACACAATGTCTTTGGCACGGGAACTGTTTTATCTATGACACAAATGGGGAATGATGCTATGCTAGAAGTAGGGTTCGATCAAGTAGGTACAAAAAAACTGATGGCAAATTATGCAAAAATCCGAAAAATTTCTACAAATGAAAACTAATTCTATTAGCAATGAAAGAAGGCGTCTTTTTTGAAAAATGGATATATGATAATCGATGCACACGCACATGTATTCCCAGATAAAATTGCAGGCAAGGCAGTCGACGGCATTTCTCATTTCTATGATTTGCCAATGGCTTATCAAGGCAAAGTAGCAGAAATGTTGGAAAACGGAACAAACGCTGGAATTGATCAGTTTCTGATTTGCTCTCCAGCAACGACGGTTTCACAAGTACGCTCTATCAATGCCTTTTTAGCGTCTTGTATGGCAGCTTATCCTATGTGTACAGCATTTGGAACATTGCATCCTAAATCTGAACAATTGGAAGATGATTTCAAGCAACTCCAAAACTTACACCTACGTGGCATTAAACTGCACCCGGATTTTCAAAATTTCCCAATCGATGATCCAGCTGCCTATCCTATGTATGAAATGATTCAGGAGTCCGGTCTACCGATTTTAATGCATATGGAAGATTCACGTTCCGACCTATCTCATCCGCTTCGTTTGGCAATGATTTTACGGCAATTTCCAAGATTGCGAATCATCGCCGCACATTTTGGTGGCTGGGGACGTTGGAAAGAGGCCCATGAAATTCTAAAGCCGGACAGCCGACTTCGCATTGATACGAGCAGCAGTTTACCTTTTTTACCATCAGACAAAATCCGTGCTTTGATTCACCATTTTGGTGCGGAAAATTGTTTTTTTGGTGTAGATTACCCCATGTGGAATTATTCTGAAGAGTTAGAACGTTTTTTTTCACTTTCATTATCCGATCAGGAAAATCGAAAAATTTTGTCAGAAAATCTCAACGAATGGCTATCTAATACACCAAAATTTTAAATCGTTTTGCATATGAATTCGATAAAATAAAAAATGATAAAGGAAATTGCAGAAATTTTCTTTATAATTAACTTTCTTTTTTTCGAATTCTATGGTATAATATTAAGGGTAGTAATGCCCATAGGAAAACACCATGATTGCAAAAAAATCATGTCACTCTATTGTCCCCCACATAGAGCAAAATAAAAAAGGAAGCGTGAATACTATGAGAAAAACGAAAATTGTTTGTACCATTGGTCCTGCAACAGATGACGACACAATTATGCGTCAAATCATGCTGGCAGGTATGAATGTAGCCCGTTTTAATTTTTCCCACGGTGATCAAGAAACGCATAAAATGCGTTTCGACCAGATTACTAAATTGCGAGAGGAATTGGGACTACCAATTGCTACATTGATGGATACCAAAGGACCGGAAATTCGGTTGGGTCGGTTTGTGGACGATAAGCCTGTAACTATCCAAGACGGTGGAACTTATACGCTGACAACGGACGATGTACTCTGCGATGATAAAATCGGTAGTATTACGTTCAAAAACTTGCCAAAAGATGTCAAACCTGGCACTCGTATCTTAATTAACGATGGCGTCATTGAAATGATCGTTGATCGAACAACTGCTACTACAATTGTATGTCATATTATTCACGGTGGAATTCTCTCCAACAATAAAGGTATCAACGTTCCCGGCGTACAACTTTCTATGCCATACTTGAGTGAAAATGACAAAAACGATTTGGAATTTGCTGCCAAATTGGGATTCGATTTTATCGCTGCAAGTTTTGTACGGACTGCCGCAGATATCGATTATTTGCGAAAGTATACACAAAGTCTAGGTTGGTATGATGTGCGCATCATCGCCAAAATTGAAAATGTCGAAGGCGTTCGAAATATTGATGAAATTCTCGAAGCTTCTGATGGCATTATGGTTGCCAGAGGCGACTTAGGCGTTGAAATTCCTTTTGAACAAATTCCAGCAGTCCAAAAAGAATTGATCCGAAAGGGTTATCAAGCTGGAAAACAAGTAATTACCGCAACACAAATGTTGGAATCTATGATTTCTAATCCTCGCCCGACAAGAGCTGAAATTACAGACGTTGCCAATGCCATTTATGATGGTACTAGTGCCATCATGTTATCTGGCGAAACAGCCGCTGGTGCCTATCCTGTAGAAGTAGTCCATACGATGGACTTAATTGCTCGAACCACAGAGGATGATATTGACTACAAAGGAATGCACTCTGCCAGCCGTACAAAGAAAAACGCCGATATTGCAAATGCAATTGCTCACGCAATCGTTACAACTGCGCACGATTTAGATGCTGCGGCAATTTTAACCGTGACTTTATCTGGTGTTACTGCTAGAGAAATTTCAAAATATCGTCCTTTTTGTCCAATTATCAGTTGTACCATCAGTGAACGTGTACAACGTCAAATGAACCTTAGTTGGGGTGTGTATCCGGTTTTGGTAGACGAAATGACAAACACAGATGCATTATTCGATGCTTCTATCAAGGCCGCTTTGAAAACAGATATTGTAAATAAAGGCGATATCGTAGTGATAACGGCCGGTGCACCTGTGGGCGTTTCTCATACAACAAACATGATGAAAGTAGAACAAATATAAAATTTGATTTTTCATGACAATATAATCTTAAAAGCCAAAATAAAAGCGTAGTAGTTTTTGTCACTACTACGCTTATTATTATACTTTACAATATTTACAATTCATCGCCATTTGATGCAATTACATTTCGGTACCAGTCAAACGATGCTTTACGTTTTCGTACCAATGTGCCATTACCGGCGTTATCTCGATCCACATAAATCATACCGTACCGCTTTTCCATTTCCCCCGTAGTAAAAGACACCATATCAATACCACCCCATACTGTATATCCTATCACGGGAACGCCATCATTTATGACTGCTTTTTTTAACTGTTTGATATGCGATTTCAAATATTCGATACGATACGTATCATATATTTCACCTTTTTCATTTGGTTTGTCCACTGCACCAAAACCGTTTTTTACAACAAAAAGTGGAATTTGATATCGCTCGTACAAATGATTCAGACTATAACGCAATCCTACCGGATCAATCTGCCAACCCCAATCGCTTTGTATCAAATGCGGATTTGGTACACTGTTGGAAAAACCATCTAAACCATTGCCACTGGATATCGATCCATACTGTACGGCATTCGACATATAATAGCTAAATCCCAGAAAATCAACTGTCCCTTTTCGAAGTATTTCACTGTCCTGCGTTCCCATTTGAATTTGATACCCCCTTTTGCTCCCATTCTCGCAGCGTGTATGATGGATAAACACCTCGAACATACACATCACCAAACAAAAAACGATCGTGCATGGCTTCTAGCGCACACATCATGTCGTTTGGGTTACATGAATAGGGATACAATGGTACAAATGACAACATACCGCCAATTTGAAAATGTGGATTGATACGGTGTCCCTCCTGTATGACAAGAGCATTTGCCACAAATTGGTGGTGTATTGTTTGATACATACATTCCTCAGGATTCTTCTCATTTTGAAATAATACACCCGAACAAGTATAACCAAAAAGTGGCTCATGAATATTTTTTTGATTATTAACTTCATTAAACGTTAACCAATATCGCACCTTGTCACGATAACGTATCATTACAGTGCGTGCGTAACATAGGAAAAAATCGATCAACTTTCGATTTTTCCAACCCCCATAAGCTTTCATAAGATGATAGGGCATTTCAAAATGTGATAAGGTGACAATAGGTGTAATTCCATACGACAACAGCGTATCAAAAAGTTTATCATAAAACAGTAAACCAGCTTCATTCGGCGTTTTTTCGTCTCCATTCGGAAAAATTCTCGTCCATGCAATCGATGTACGAAAGCAACGAAATCCCATCTCTGCAAACAACTTTATATCTTCCGGATACCGATGATAAAAATCAACGGCAACATGATTCGGATAATACATATCTGATTGAATGCCGTTTGTTATCTTTCGATTTTTATCATATGCACCGGCTGTCAATAAATCCATAATGCTTATTCCCTTTTCATCCTCGTTCCAACCACCCTCAATTTGATTGGCTGCCGCTGCACCACCCCATAAAAATCATTTGGTAATTTTTCCATGATTCTCCTCCTGAATTTGAACAGTTAAAATCGTCTCCCCTTTGTTTACATGAGAATCTGTCTTGCAGATCAATACGTTCTCTGTTGGTTCCGTAACAAGTAAAAGTACGGTAGGATCATATCCTTTTTTTTCTAACTCTGTCGGGTCAAATCGAATCAAAGGTTTCCCTTTGCAAATATAATCGCCTTCCTTAATCATTGCTTTGAATCCCATACCATTTAATTTTACCGTATCAATTCCGACGTGTAGCAACAATGAAACTGCTCCACTGCGAATTCCAACAGCGTGTGATGTGTCTGAACACATCTCTACTATACCATCAAGAGGTGCAACAACGACGTCACCATCAGGAATAATCCCTACGCCTTGTCCTAATGTGCCAGAAGAAAATACAGGGTCATTGACTTCACAAAGTGGAACGACATTACCACTGATAGGACTTGCAATTGAAATAGCAGTATTTTCTATTTCAGTTTCTAATTCTTGTGGAATTGTTTCTGATGTCGTTTGCACTGTAGACTCAGATTCTTCTTGAAATCCCACCAAATACGTGAGAACAACGCCTAACACAAAGGATACGACGATTGAAATAACCAGACCTATAAATTCCGTGGCATATTCCTGTTTAAAATACACTGGCAACGTGGCAATTCCTGGCATATTATAACTCCAAGATACCGCATGAAATGCACCTGCAATACCACCTCCACCTATCGCTCCTGCCACACAACCACATACCATAGGACGTTTATACCGCAAATTTACGCCATAAATTGCTGGCTCAGTAATGCCAAACAGACCGGTTACTACAGCAGACCCAGCAATTTTTTTCATCTCTCGTTGTTTCATTTTCAAGCATACACCAAGACTTGCACCTACCTGAGAGAATACCGCTGATGCTTGTAAGCCCGTGAAAGTGTCATATCCAAGTGTTGCATAATTTCCAACAGTCACTGGTGTGATACCCCCAGTGTACGCCAAAAATCACGAATACTTCCCAAAGTCCACCTACCAAAATACCAGCAACAATTGGACTCAAGTTATAAAAGAAATTGTAAACGCCACCAATTGCATCACCAACTGCATTACCAATCGGTCCAAACGCAAAAAGCGTTAATGGTACCATCATAGTAATTGTAAACATAGCGGAAAACAAGCTCCGCACAACTACAGGCAACACTCGATTCCAAAATCGCTCCAAGTATAATGCAATCCATATCGCCAAAATGATGGGGATAACAGAGGAAGTATAACTGAGCAGTTGCACACGCATTCCGAAAAAATAAACCGTTTCTTCAGCGTCTACCATAGCAATATAATCCGGATAGACGAGAGCACAAGCAATTACAACACCAACAAATGTGTTTAATCCAAATTTTTTCGATGCAGTCACAGCAATTAATACTGGTAAAAACGTGAATGCAGTCCATGAAATAAAATTAAGAATTTGATATGTGCCACCGCTTGTATCAATTGCATTCAGTGCAACGAATATGCCAAGAATGCCTTGCAAAATACCACAGGCTGCCAGAGTATATAAAAATGGTGCAAAAATACTGGAAATAACATCTATGATTCGACTAAAAATTCCAGATTTTTTCCCACCAGATGTTTTTACTTGAGTAGCTTCGTACTGTACGAGTTCTGTAACAAATTGATAGGCATCTCGCACATGATTGCCTATGACCACTTGAAACTGACCGCCGGCTTTCACTGTAGTAATAACGCCAGGAATACTGGAAATTCGTACATTTTGTACTAGAGACTTATCGTGCAATATAAAACGCAGTCTCGTTGCACAATGAGAAATAGTAAAGATATTATCTTTACCGCTCAACACCTCTACCAATTGCGCTGCTGTGTTTCGATAATCAATCGCCATAATTCTCATTCCTTTCGCTGATTTTGATACCCTTATCATGTGAAAAAATCGCAAAATTATAACGGAAATATTATGGCAATAAAAAGAGTATCACATGGATGCTCTTTTGTTATTTTCTTGTTTTCGGAAGTACTACCGTAAATATGGTAAGACCATTCTCGCTCTCTATAGAAATCGTTCCACTATGTAAAAAAACCACCTTCTTTACAATTGCAAGACCAATTCCATTTCCTTCCGTGAAATGAGATTCGTCCGCTTGATAAAATTTATTAAAAATTTTATCCATACTTTCTGATGGAATTTCCTTCCCTTGATTCGAAATTGAAACAATAATTTCTCCGTCCTGCTCTTCTATTTTAACTGTAATGATACCATTAGTATCAGAAAACTTAATGGCATTATTCAGCAGATTAATCCACACTTGTTCCATTAGTTCTTTATTGGCATTAATCATATATTCATCAAATTCCACATTCAGATTTAAATTTTTTTGCATCCACATATCTGACAGTATGAGAATTGCTGAGCGCAATTGTTCTGATAAATTATAACGAGAAACATCACTCAAAATCGTCTGATTTTCCACTTTTGTCAGATTTAATACATTTGTTGCCATATAAGATAAGCGCAAGGATTCCTCTTCGATTATAGCAAGATAGTCTGCCTTTTCTTCGTCTGTCAAATCTCCTACACGCAACAACTTTGCAAAACCGGCAATGGAAACAATCGGTGTTTTAAACTCGTGAGAAAAATTGTTAATAAAATCTTTTCGCATCATTTCCGTACGTTCCAGTTCCTCTGCCGCCATATTAAAACAAGATTCGATTTCTTGAAATGCAGGTGTTATCGAAACCGACTTTCCAAACTTCACTCTTGCCCGAAAATCGCCTCTTGCTAAACGTTCTAATTGATTGATCAGTTGATTGACTGGTTTTAAGGATACTCTACTAAAGAAAAAAGTAATCAAGAAACCGATAATCGCACTGACTAATGCAATCATTAACAGCAAATCACGAAGCGTCAGCGTTTTATCGATGTTACCAATGACGTACAATTTTAGTAAAATATAAATGATAAGAATTGCCAAAGTCACAGCAATAGTAATAAAAATGAAGGTTAATAACATCAGAGAAATATAACTAGAATGATCTTCTTTATTTGTTTGATTCTTATGTTTCATTTCTTACCGCCTTATACCCAAGACCACGCACTGTTTCAATTTTAAATTCGTTCCAATTCACAAATCGTTTTCGCAATCGTCCAATATGTACCGTCACTGTTTCCCAACCGGTCTCGCTATCCGACCCCCAAATCTCGTCCATAAGCTGAATTCGGGTAAAAATTTGTCCAGGATAAGACAATAATTTATAGAGCAACATGAATTCTTTTTGTGGCAGCTCTTGTATTTCACCTTTTCGACTGACTGTCAGAGAATTATAGTCGAGTGTTACGTCTCCAATAATCATTTTTCGTTCATTGACAATCTGAGCACGCCGAAGCAGTGCCTTGATGCGTAATAGTAATTTTTCTTCATCAATCGGTTTTGTAATATAATCGTCTGTTCCTACAAGAAAACCTTGTTTTTCATCTGCTGGTAAAATTTTTGCAGTTACCATCAGAATGGGAAGAGTGCTATTGCCTTCCCGAATAATTTTCGTAAACTCATAACCATCCATCTTCGGCATCATAATATCTAGCACCACTAGATCAATGTGCTGCTCATCCAGAACTTCCAGTGCATCTTCTCCATTGTTGGCTGTAGTAACAATATAATTTGCATTTTGTAAAATTGCACGCAATAGTATTCGTGTATGTTTGTCATCATCTACAACTAAAATATTAAACATTGTGAAACTCCTTTGATTACCAAACTTGATGCATACACATTACAATAAAAGTATCGCATCAAAATATAAACAGAATCTAAACTTATTACAGAATTCTTTTGATATAGTAATAGTAAATGTGTATTCTGATTGATTATCAATTATATATCATACCATATTTTTACGAAAATTGCAATAGATTTTCATATACTGTGCAGCAAAAAGTATTGGAAATATTATACTTTTCATAGTCTAATAAATGATAAAAAATTCTTTGATGTGTACTTTTGCTTTTATTTAATATATACAAGATTCACCATATTTTTTTATGATATTTATACAAAGAGAAAAAATATTTCTAAAAAATGTTGCCTTTTTCGGCGAAACAGGGTATAATAAAATATACTTGTATTTCATGCGTAACGCAAGAATGGAGGAACGACAAATGGATGTTCGCCCAGCGGATATTTTGGTGATGAAAAAGCCACATCCCTGTGGCAGTCAAACAATGTACGTCATTCGTATAGGTATGGATTTCAAGCTACGCTGTACAGGATGTGGCAGAGAATTCATGATTCCACGAAATAAAATTGAACGGCGAATCAAGAAAATTCAGCGAGAAGAATAACGAGAAAGGCGGAAAATCAATATGCTGGAGAAGCTTCGACAAATGGAAGAAAATTATAGGAATATGCAAAAAAAAATGGTGGATCCAGAAATAATTTCTGACAATCAGCAATATGCCAAGCTGATGCGAGAATATAAGCATATGCAGCCGATTATCGAAAAATATCACGCTTATTTACAAGTTTCTAAAGTACACGAAGAAGCAATGGAAATTTTATCTGACACGGAAAATGACGATGAGTTACAAGAGATGGCGCAGCAGGAGCTGGAAAGTAGCAAGAATCAATTGGAAATATTACAGCAAGATTTAAAGCGAATGCTCTTGCCAAAAGATCCGGATGATGACAGAAACGTCATTATTGAAATACGTGGTGGTGCTGGTGGCGAGGAGGCATTTCTCTTTGCTGGTTCTCTCTATCGAATGTACACAATGTATGCGGAAGCACACGGCTGGAAACAGGAGATTTTAAATGCCAATGAGACGGAATTAGGCGGATATAAGGAAATCTGCTTTTCTATCATCGGTGATGGGGTATATTCTCGCTTAAAATACGAAAGTGGTGTACACCGTGTACAACGTGTGCCAGAAACTGAGTCGCAGGGACGCATCCACACCTCGACCGTAACAGTCGCTGTTTTGGTGGAAGCTGATGAAGTTTCCGTGGAAATCAATCCTACTGATTTGCGGATTGATGTCTTTCGAGCAAGTGGTGCTGGTGGGCAACACATCAATAAAACAGAATCCGCAGTACGTATTACACATCTACCTTCAGGATTAGTTGTGGAATGTCAGGACGAGCGAAGCCAATACAAAAATAAAGATAAAGCAATGAAAATATTATGTTCACGCCTGTATGAACAAACTTTGCAAGAACAAAATAATAAAATTGCTTCGGAGCGAAAAATGCAGGTGGGTTCAGGAGATCGTTCCGAACGAATCCGCACATACAATTTTCCACAAGGACGATTGACTGATCATCGAATTGGCTTGACGCTTTATCGATTAGAAGATATTATGAATGGAAATTTAGATGAAGTGTTTGATGCATTGGCAACAGCAAATGAATTGGCACGTCTGGCTGGTCAGCAGGAAAAGGCATAAAAATCGTGGAAACAAAAATTTTACAGGATTGTGCAACCGATCTGTTGGAAGCAGCTACACTGCTACGAAATGGTAATGTCGTTGGAATTCCAACAGAAACGGTCTATGGCTTGGCTGCAGATGCGACAAATTCGGATGCTGTTCGGCAAATTTTTGCTGCAAAAGGACGCCCTGCAGATAATCCGTTAATTATCCATATTGCAGAGATTGATCAACTATATAAAGTTGCATCAGACGTTCCACCACTTGCTCAAAAATTGGCGAAACAATTCTGGCCGGGACCTTTAACAATAATTTTGCCTAAATCACCGAATATTCCTTCTGTTACTTCTGGCGGATTGGATACAGTAGGTATTCGAATGCCGTCTCATACCGTTGCAAGAGCATTGATTCGTCTGTCTAATTGTGTGTTAGCCGCTCCTTCTGCAAACCGTTCCGGCTATCCTAGTCCAACGACAGCAGAACATGTTTACCGAGATATGTGCGGTAAAATTGCTGCAGTTTTAGATGGCGGCGTTTGCGATGTTGGCATAGAATCTACAGTACTGACGCTAGAAGGAGAAAATGACGTTCGAATTTTACGTCCAGGTGCAGTGACAGCAGAAATGCTAAAAAAAGTCGTACCGAATGTTACAATCGATAATGCGGTGCTGCATCAGTTGGAAAACGGAAAAACAGCAAAATCCCCGGGAATGAAGTATCAACACTATTCTCCAAAAGCAAAAATAACATTGGTGAAAGGGAGTTTGGAACATTTTACTTCATGGATATCGCAGCAGCAAAATGATACAGGTGTTTATGCTCTGGTATTTGACGGTGAAGAGAAATTTATTTCCGTTCCTTGCCTGACATATGGCATAGATAGTAAAGAGCAAGCACAGCAGGTATTTGCCAAATTGCGTGAATTCGATGATATTGGTGCAAACTATGTTTATGTGCATGCACCAATTGCTGATGGTATTGGACTGGCAGTATATAACCGCTTGATTCGAGCAGCTGGATTTGAGGTGATACAGGTATGAATAGTTTAGACGGCGTAATGGTCATTGGATTGGCTGGACAAAGCGGAGCAGGAAAAAGTACTGTTTCTTGCATTTTTGTAGAGCACGGATTCCAATTGATTGATGCCGATGCCATCTCTCGATTGGTAGTAAAACGTGGCTCACATTGTTTGGCAGATTTAAGAGAATGTTTCTCCGATATTATTCTGACTCCCAATGGTGAATTAGATAGAAAGATGATGGCATCAATTGCATTTTCTGACTGCCGAAAAAAGGAAACTATGAATACTATTATGTATCCCTATATCATGGGTGAAATTCTGCGCATGATTCATCACTTTTCACAACAGAATCATAAGTTGATTTTACTAGATGCTCCTACCCTATTTGAAAGTCGTGCAGATGACTTTTGTGACCTTATTATTTCAGTGGTCGCTAAAGAAGAAACCCGAAAGCAACGAATCATACAGAGAGATCATATTTCCGAGCAGGCTGCGATACAGCGAATGCAGGCACAACTATCTGAAAAATTTTTTCGAGAACATTCTGACATAGTTTTGGAAAATAATCTCGGAATTGAAGAGCTTTTTAACACGGCACACGAGTTATGCATGAAAATGCTCTCTTACTATCAAGACAAATTCGGTATATTGGTTTCTTAAACCAAAATAAAAAGATGAAGGAAATTTTTATGGAATCAAAAATGACAGAGGCAAAACAGAAAAAGAAGGATCTTTTCTACGAGACAAAGCACGCTACAGCACTGACAAGCGAAGAGGAACAGAAAAAAAGTAATGCTTTTTCTGCAGATTATATCCAATTTTTAAATGCATCAAAAACCGAGCGTGAAGCCACTAAAAATGTAGTATCACAGTTGCGTGATGCCAGATTTGTGAAATTTTATCCGAATATGTCTTTGAAAGCTGGCGATAAAATTTACGTGAACAATCGTGGAAAAGCCGTCATTGCTGCTGTGATTGGCACAGCACCTTTGATAGAAGGTACTCGTATTTGTGCGGCACACATTGACTCTCCACGGCTGGATTTGAAACAAAATCCCTTGTACGAAGATCACGAACTGGCTCTATTAAAAACTCACTATTATGGTGGCATCAAAAAGTATCAATGGACAGCAATTCCACTTTCATTACATGGTATTGTGATGAAAACAGATGGCAGCACTGTAGAAGTATGCATTGGTGAAGATCCGAAAGATCCAATCTTCTGTGTAACAGATTTACTTCCTCACCTAGCACCGCAGCAAATGAAACGTCCTGCCGGTGAAATAATTCGTGGAGAAGAGTTAAATATTTTAGTGGGTTCTATGCCGTTTAATCAAGATGAAGAAAGCGAACAAGTGAAGCTGAATATTCTGCATATTCTGCACGAAAAATATGGCATTTGCGAAGCCGACTTCCTTTCGGCTGAATTAGAAGCAGTCCCAGCATTTTCAGCAAGAGAATTGGGTTTTGACCGCAGTATGATTGCAAGCTATGGTCATGACGATCGTGTTTGCGCTTATCCTGCATTGCGTGCAGTTCTAGATTGTGATGCACCGGTGCATACAGCTATTGTAGTTTTGACAGACAAAGAGGAAACCGGCAGTGATGGCAATACGGGACTCTGTTCTTCGTATTTATCCTATTTTTTGGAAGATCTGGCAGATTGCTTTGGCGTAAAAGGTCGTCATGTAATGCACGCCTCACAGTGCTTGTCAGCTGATGTTAATGCAGCTTTTGATCCCACATTTCCAGATGTGATGGAGCAGAAAAATTGTGCATATCTGAATCATGGTGTTTGCGTGACAAAATTTACTGGAGCAAGAGGAAAATCTGGCACATCTGATGCATCGGCAGAATTCGTTGGAAAAATTCACAATTTATTGTGTAATGGTAATGTCGTTTGGCAAACCGGTGAGCTAGGAAAGGTAGATGCAGGCGGTGGCGGTACTGTTGCTGCGTATATTGCAAATTTGGACATAGATACCATCGATGTGGGCGTGCCGGTGCTTTCTATGCACGCACCATTGGAAGTCGTTTCAAAGCTAGACGTCTACCACACTTACAAAGCGTTTTGCGTTTTTATGAAAAGCTAATATTGGGGAATTAGCATATGCATCTTTTTCAAAAAAAATCAACAGTGCTACCAATTCCTTCCGGATTTTCTACGGATTCTATTCGAATGGAATCTAGTATTTGCACAGGTGAAACGATCATTGGCTTTTATGATCCAATAAAAAAGCATCTATATTATGCAGAACTGGTCAAAAGTCAAGCGGATATACAAGGATTTTACCTCAAATATGGCTTAAAACTCCCGGATTTGAAAGAAAGCTAGAAAAGGAGACTACCATATGAGCACTTTAATAAAATATTTGTGTACCTTTTTTGTCTCAATGGTTCCTATTGTGGAATTGCGTGGTGCCGTTCCTATTGGGACAGGCTTAGGTCTGCAATGGCTGCCTACACTGATAATCAGTATGATTGGCAACATGATTCCGGTACCATTCATCTATTTCTTTGCACGAAAGGTGCTGATATGGGGAGCGAACAAAAAATACATTGGCAAGTTTTTTCATTTTTGCTTAGAAAAAGGTGAAAAAGGTGGAAAAAAATTACAAGAAAAAGCTGGACATGGCTTATTTCTGGCATTGCTTCTTTTCGTTGGAATTCCTATTCCAGGGACAGGTGTTTGGACGGGTACATTTGCGGCAAACTTGCTAGATATGGGATTTAAACGAAGTGTTCTTGCAGTTGTGTTAGGCGTGTTACTTGCAGGAATTATTATGACACTGATTTCACAAGGTGCATTTACAGCAATAACATCATTGTTTTCATGATTTTACGAATAAAAATAAAATTCCCTTCTGTTGAATATGTCACCACCCAACGAGGATACTTTATTTCAAGTATCTAGACTCATCAGGTGTTCATATATAGCGATGTTACCCTATAAAGCCGAAAAAGAAAAACAACTCTCGAAACGTATGTCATATTCGCTATTCCTTCTATAATTGTCCAAAATCAGGAGCATATATACTATTAAATTTATGAGCGACTAATAAATTTATCTATATCTTGATTTTATCAAGCAGATCAGATATACTAGGGATAGTCGAAAGACAACATACTTTTATTCTGGAGGTTTTTCTATGTTAAACGAAAATGTCAAAAAGTTGCTTGACACAAGTATGTGGGATCTGGCAACCCAATGTAATGGTGAACCAAATGTAGTCCCAGTTGCTTTTAAGATGGTAACACAGGACGGCAAGCTTGCGATTGGTGACGTATTTTTAGAGACTACGCTACAAAACCTAAAGGTCAATGATGGAAAGATCGCTGTTTCTGTGTATGATGCCAAAACACTCGAAGGTTATCAGATTAAAGGAACGGCAGAATACCTAACAGAGGGCGACATTGTTTCGTCTTTTCAAACAATGGTAGAGAAAACGTTCAATGGTGCAGCTACTGCGAAAGGAGCACTGCTTATTACTCCCGAAAAGGTAATCGTTACAACACCAGGGACTGACAACAAAAAAAACACTTTAATTCGCAATATTTTTTGATGCAATTAAGTGAACGGATGCGTACATTTGTTTACGCATCCGTTTTTTAAAAAATAGCCTGTAAAATTGCTCGATTATGTTATATAAAAATAACAAAGAAGTGTTGTTATGTATCAAAAGAAGCTTAAAGATGATATTCGTTGTCCGCTGGAATATGGTCTCGGTATATTTGGCAAAAAATGGAATTCACGCATTATATGCGTTTTAGCTGAGATGGGAACACTACGTTATAGTGAAATCCGCAGTGAAATGTCAAATATTACAGACGCTGTTCTTGCATCTACGTTAAAAACGTTAATTGCAAATGACATCGTACAGCGAAAGTCCTATGATGAAATTCCACCAAGAGTAGAATACGCTCTCACTGAAAAGGACGAAACCGTTGTTCCTATTTTACAAAGTATCTGCCATTGGTCAAGCAAATTCTACAAGCAGGATGCAAATGAAGAAATGACGCATTGCCAAAAATGTGACTATTGTCCATAGAAGAAAGGATGTTCTGATTAATTACTTATACAGAAGAAAAACATTTTACGGTAGAACAGCTCGAAGGTTTATTTCTATCCGTTGGCTGGTTATCGGGACAATATCCAACAAGGCTGTATAAAGCAGCTATGCATTCTTCCACGGTTATTACTGCTTGGGACGAAAATCGCCTTATTGGATTTGCACGTGTTCTGGATGATAGCGAGCTGGTTGCATTTATGCATTATGTGCTAGTACATCCGGATTATCAAAATATGGGAATTGCAAAACATATGATTGAAATGATAAAGGAGAAGTATCGGCATTATCTTTATCTTGAAATTATGCCAGAAGAAAAGAAAAATGCTGCATTTTATCAGAAATTTGGATTTCACATCATACCAGAAGGCACTGCAATGCAACTATGTAATTTCGATAACAAAAGATAAAGGCAAAGAAAGCCAAACAAGGCATGCATAAATGTGCAAGCAAGAGCCCAACACAAGTAACTAAAATAAAAATCAGGAAGCTAAGCCAAGGTACTTGCTCCCTGATTTTTTAGTTGATCTTATGCAAAGTCGTGACTATTTTGCAATTGTCCCTTTATGCCTTCCATAAACTATGGAAATTACAATAAGCATAAACAGGCGTTACTTCATTCCCATCGCATCGTACAAAATTGGCGGTTGATTCTTCATTTGATTTTAATGCTTTAATTGAGATTTCCTGCCTTGTTTTAAGCGCAATCCACATGATATAATGTTCTTTAAACATCAGATGATCGACCAAGTCAACGTTTACTTGTACAAGGTTTCCTTCTACCTTATAACTTGGTATATGTTTTTCAGCCGCACCATCAGTCGTTCTCGAGACAAGCTCTGTCATCTTCTCTCCACAGCACATTACAGGTACACCCTTATTCACCACCTTTGTGATAATATTACCACAATGCTTGCAAATATAAAATTTCAGCTGCATGAAAACGTCTCCTTAATGCGTATAATCTAAAATTAATACCTGATCTGTCAAATCCTTCTGTATGCAATCTTTCATTTTCTTCGCAAATGGTCACGGATAACCAATTGGGGTTCCTTTTTGTATACAAGAGGCAAAAGCTATTGTATCTGCACCCCTCCTTACCAACTCTCTTGATCGAAGAACTGCTTTCTTTCCCGGACATCCACCGCAATTGACGAAGCCGATGCATTCAATTTCCTCTGTAACACCGGAAAATACGCCCGTTTTCTCACGAATTGCCCGAAAATCAGCTGTTCCTGGACAAATATCTTCTGTTTGCATACAGCGAATAATACCTACTTTCATCGTCTTTTCCTCGCTGTCAACTTTCACATTTTCCATGACGGCATTCATGATCGTCTTTGCCGTGTTCGCCACAGCCTGATCCATCATGTTCACCTGAATGATGTGTGCACTTTATATCGGGAACAAACAAAAGTTTCCCCTCTAAAAGAGCTTCTACCGCTTCATCTGCGCTTCCCGTCACACCGCCATATAACTTGATACCAAGAGAATCAAGTGCCATCTGAGTACCACCGCCAATTCCGCCACAAATTAACGTATCTACCTTTTGGGCATTTAATATTTCAGCAAGCGCACCGTGCCCCTGTCCATTCGTACTTATTAGCTCGGAGGATACCACCTTTCCACCTTCGACATCATAAATCCTAAACTGATCCATATGACCAAAGTGTGCAAATACCCGACCATTTTCATAAGTAACTGCAATTCTCATAATATTTTCTTCTTTCGGCTTTTCAAAAATTTGATCAATTTTTTGCTTGTCACATACCGCCATTCCGCAGAATTTGTTCTTCCCATTACATAGCTGATATGCACCACCCTCAATTTTTAGCGGACAGCCATCAACCAATGTATCTGCAAGTTTTTTTCTGGCACTATCATAAATCTTCTGAATCGTAGTACGTGCGACCTGCATACATTGCGCACACTGCATTTGAGATAATCCCTCTTTGTCAATTAGGCGAACTATTTCATACTCATCGACGGTCAAAACAATCGGAGCTTTTTCCACTCCACCCGCAACAGGTGCAAATTCCAGCGTTTGCAGAAAACAGCATATGCTTCTGTATTTCATAGGTCTGGGCATAAAATCACCTCATTTCTTGAAATGATACCGTCTTTTGCCTTCCTGACACTTATTTTATTATAGCACAGTTTGTGACATATGTCAATAACTATTTTATAACGTCAGGTGATGACGAATTCTCCCAAGTATTGCAAGGATAGACTTTGTAAAATAAAAGTAAGAAGGCCGAGTAAAGTACGAGTGAGACGAACACAGTAGCTCATTCTGAATTTTCAACAATAGTTAGTATATTTTTCACGAATTTGTATCAAGCGACGAGTGCAATATTGTAATATTGCTGTCGTTTCCCTGCAGATAGCGGAGCATATTCGCCTTTTATTCCAATAACTCATAAAACACCTATAGATCATAGGCTTCAATATCGGCACTGTTCATGCTCTGTCTGACAACGCATTTGCGTATTACATCACACTGAATTATTTGGCGGACTTCGATAAATTATTATAAATCGTTTGCTTAAATTAATTTCAATGAAAACGAATTTCTCCCACTTGACAAATGCTGTAGAATTATATATAATAATTTATATGTAAAGTAAATTTCAAACGAATATAAAGTGAGGACAAGCTATGAAAAAAGAACTTGCAAAATCATATCAACCAAAGAATTTCGAAGATCGCATTTATCAAATGTGGAATGACGCTGGCTGTTTTACGCCAAAAATAGATGCCGAGAAGTCACCTTTTACCATTGTGATTCCACCACCCAATATTACCGGACAGCTTCACATGGGACACGCACTTGACGAAACGTTACAAGATATTCTCATACGCTGGAAACGGATGTGTGGCTACAGCACCTTGTGGCTGCCAGGTACAGATCATGCTTCCATTGCGACTGAAGCAAAAATTGTAGAGGCTATGCGAAAAGAAGGCATTCAAAAAGAAGATATCGGCAGAGATGCATTTTTGAAGTGCGCGTGGGATTGGAAAAAACAGTACAGCGGTAGAATCGTCGAGCAGCTAAAAAAACTCGGTTCTTCCTGTGATTGGTCACGGGAACGTTTCACCATGGATGAAGGGTGCAGCAAGGCTGTCAAAGAGGTCTTTATCAAATATTACGAGGAAGGATTAATTTATCGGGGCGAACGAATTATTAATTGGTGTCCGAAGTGTCTCACCTCCATTTCTGATGCGGAGGTGGAATATAAAGATCAAGCAGGGTCTTTCTGGCACTTACGTTATCCACTGAAGGATGGCAGTGGATACTTGGAAATTGCAACCACAAGACCAGAAACGCTTCTCGGTGATACGGCAGTTGCAGTGAATCCAAATGACGAACGCTATCGAAATTTAGTTGGAAAGACGCTGATTTTGCCATTGGTACATCGAGAAATCCCCATTATAGCAAATGACTATGTAAAAATGGACTTCGGGACAGGCGTCGTGAAAATTACGCCTGCACACGACCCTAACGATTTTGAGGTAGGACTACGTCACAACTTGGAAATTATCAACGTCATGACTGATGATGCCAAAATCACAGATGACTATCCTCAATATGCCGGTATGGATCGTTATGAAGCACGCAAAGCAATCGTGAAAGATCTGGAAGCAGAGGGCGCACTAGTAAAAATTGAGGACTATAGCCATAACGTGGGTACCTGTTATCGCTGTAGTACAACAGTAGAACCACGGGTATCAAAGCAGTGGTTTGTCAAGATGAAACCGTTAGCGCAGCCAGCCATTGATGCGGTAAAGTCTGGTAAAACGAAATTTGTACCAGAACGATTCAATAAAATTTACTTCCATTGGCTAGAAAATATCAAGGATTGGTGTATCTCCCGTCAGCTTTGGTGGGGACATCGGATTCCGGCGTTCTACTGTGACGATTGTGACGAAATGGTGGTCACAAAGGCAGAACAAGCAATTTGTCCGAAGTGTGGAAAGCCAATGTGTCAAGATCCGGATACGTTGGACACATGGTTCAGTTCAGCGTTATGGCCATTTTCCACCCTCGGCTGGCCAGATCAAACAGAGGATTTGAAGTATTTTTACCCCACAGATACGTTGGTAACTGGCTATGACATTATCTTTTTCTGGGTTGTACGCATGATATTCTCCGGACTAAAAAATATGAATAAAGTGCCATTCCACACGGTTCTCATTCATGGTCTGGTACGGGATGAACAGGGACGAAAAATGTCCAAGTCTTTGGGCAATGGCATTGACCCACTGCAGGTTATTGACGAATACGGTGCTGATGCATTACGATTTATGCTGGCAACCGGCAATGCACCCGGTAATGATATGCGATACAGCGACGATAAGGTAAAGGCTGCTCGAAATTTTGCCAATAAGCTTTGGAATGCTTCTCGCTATATCTTGATGAATCTACCGGAAGATTTTGTATATCAGGGACTGCCAGAAAAGTTAGAGCTGGAAGATCGCTGGATTGTATCTAAGTTTAATGATGTATCAAAGGAAATAAACGATAATCTTGATAAGTTCGAGATCGGTGTGGCAAGCGCAAAAATTTATGATTTTATCTGGGACGTTTACTGTGACTGGTATATTGAACTAACGAAATCTCGTATGCAAGTGGGCGGAGAAACAAAAAAGACGGCGCAGGTAGTTCTTGTTTGGGTAATGCGGGGAATGCTAAAATTATTGCATCCGTTTATGCCTTATATCACAGAGGAAATTTGGCAGGTTTTGACAGATCATTCTTCTATGATTATCAAAGAGTCATATCCGATTTATGATACATCTCTTTCCTTTGCAGATGCAGCACAGTTTGAAAAAGTTATCGCTGCCATTCGTGCCATTCGGAATCGGCGGACAGAATTACAAGTGCCGCCGTCCAAAAGGGCACGAGTTTGCATTGAAACAGACGAGCCAGATTTATATCAAAACGCCACTCCTTTTTTTGAAAAGTTAGCCTCCGCTTCTGCTGTCGAAATAGGAGAACACTTCGATATGCCAAATGCCGCTACTGCCGTTACAGATGCAGTGCGAATCTTTATTCCGATGGAAGAGCTAGTAGATAAGGAGAAGGAACTGGCTCGATTGAAAAAGGAACAAGGAAAGGTACAAAAAGATTTGGACTTTTTGGAGAAAAAGTTATCAAATCAAGGCTTTTTGGCGAAAGCACCGGAGAAGCTGATTGAAGCAGAAAAAGCAAAGCTTGCGAAAGCACAGGAAAAAATAGAAAAGCTGAACCAATCTATGAATGCATTGCAATAAATTGTATTTGAGGTGATATGCATGACTGTTTCCGAAACGATGGATTATATTCAAAGCTTTCAAAAAGGTGGGAAGCCGGTTCATGATTTGTCGAGGATTCATGCACTTTTAGAAGAACTTGGAAATCCACAAGACGCTGCTCGTGTGGTACACATCGCTGGGACAAATGGGAAAGGCTCTGTTGTGGCGTTTTGTGCAGCAGCTGCTGTTGCTGCCGGCTTTCGAGTGGGTACGCTGACTTCTCCTTTTGTGCGGCGATATCAAGATCGCATTCAAATAAATGGACAGGAGATTCCCAATGATGCGCTATGTCGCTATTGCGAACAAGTAAAAAGCTGTAAGGTTTCAAAAGCGTGTTCTCAGTTTGAGATTACCTTTGCCATTGCATTGCTTTGGTTCGTGGCGGAAAAATGTGATCTTGTCTTTTTGGAAACGGGAATCGGTGGATTGTTGGATGCAACAAACGTGGTGAAGCATCCGCTGGTCTGTGTCATCACTTCTGTGTCCTATGATCACATGGCAATTCTAGGTGATTCGCTTACGCAAATTGCCACACAAAAAGCGGGAATTATAAAGCCTGGTTGCTCTGTCATTTTATCGCCGGATAATCCTATGGATGTCACTTGTCTTGTGCAAGAAACTGCACAGCAAAAACACGCTTCACTGATCATTCCTCAAATGCTGGATTGTCGAATTCTTACAGAAACGTTAGAGGAAACTACGTTTTCTTATCACTGTTTTCAATATACACTGCATATGCCTGGACGGCATCAGGTCTACAATGCGTTAACTGCCATTGAAGTGATTCGACTCTTAGGTATGCATGGTTTTTTGATTTCTGCTGCTGTAACAAAACAGGCACTGGAGTCAGTGCAAATTCCGGCTCGAACACAAGTAGTTCAATATGAACCAATGGTTTTGTTGGACGGCGGACACAACCAAGCAGGCGTAATGGCATTGACTGATTTGCTGCGCACTTGTGGAAAATCACCCATTTATGGAATTTGTGGTATGATTCATACAAAGGATTATGTGACGGCGTGTGGTATTCTAGGGCAGACTTTTGATGAGGTCATCTGTGTGGATGATTTTTTGGCGGATGCTGTGCCAGCAAAAACGTTGGCAGCGTATTTTGGTGTAACTTGTATTGTACGGACAGGAACACTGCATAAAGCTTATATCGTTGCGCAGGAACAGGCGAAAAAAAGCGATGGTATGGTGGTTGTCTGTGGCTCTCTCTTTTTGGCAAGCAAGTTTTTACAGGAGAAAGACCATCCAAACAAAAATACACTGCTATAACAAATACACGAAAATGATATAATCGTAGCGGCACTACACAAATAGCATTTTGTGTGGCATCGCTTTTGGTGTGGAGAGTGAAATATGTCGAAAGAGAAAAAGGAAAAGACCAATACTATGCGTATTTTGGATCGTGCAAAGGTGTCTTATGTGCATCACAGCTGGGAACAAGCAACGGGGCAACATACCGGCGTAGAATTGGCAAAAGCATTAGGAGAAAATCCAGAACAAGTTTTCAAGACGTTAGTCACGGTTGGAAAATCCGGTGCTCATTATGTATTCCTTGTACCGGTTGACAAAGAGTTGGACTTGAAAAAGGCGGCGGATATAGTGGGAGAAAAGGCAATCGGAATGTGTAAAGCGAAAGAACTGCTGCCTTTGACAGGGTATGTACATGGTGGATGTTCACCGATAGGTATAAAAAAGCTGTTTCCCACAGTGATTCACGAGACAGCAAAAGCGTTCGCAGTGATTCTGTTTAGTGCTGGGAAAATTGGGCATCAGTTGGAGGTCGCACCAGCAGATTTACAGCGTATCGTACCGTTTCAGTTCGGAGATATTGTGGTAGATTCGCCCCATACTCTCTCTTGAATGTGAAAACAATCTGAAAATTAGAAATTGCGTATTTTATGCATTCTTCGAAAAAATGATTCTATATAATATACGAATAACACAGCAAGTTAGTCGCTTCACACCTCACTTCAAAAGTGACTTATCAATTGCCAACAATAAAGCAGTCTGTACAAATTGTACAGGCTGCTTTTTGTTATAACGTCGAATATTTTTATTTTTTGCACTGTCTACTTGATAAGGGGTGGGTCACCAATAAAGCTGTGTTTCGGCTATAAAAGCACTACCTATATAAAATGCCTTATGCTTATCATTCCCACTGCCGCATAAAGATATAGATAATAATCTTTCTTCCCATATCATAGTCACTTTAAGCTTCTAATACATAATCACAAAAATACAATAACACATTTGCACAATACCATTTTCCGTCTACTTTATAAGCATATACATCCTGTGTCACATTATGTCCAGATTTTGGCTCTATCGTTGTTTTACATTCCACAAGCTTGTCGTAATCCAAAAGTGCAATTACGTCGTCACTATCCGCTTCGTCAACACTACCGCTATCCTCAATGACATTCAAAAGAGCTTTCTCGCTTGAATAATCAAATCCCCAGTTTGTTTCCAATAAATCTGCCAAATCTGCTTCTTCTTCATCCTTTACTTTTACGCTGACGCTGCCACATTTATATATTTCATAGTCGTCTAATCCAGGAACCAGATCTTTCCATACGGAATCACCATAATCATAATAGTAATAACTTAAGTCTTCCCAATAGCTTTCCCATTCCCAATAGCTTGCGGAATTATCATAATACCTATCATCTTCTACATTGTCCGTATGATTTTCAAGCCATTCGCCGTATTCCTTAAATGCTTCGTCAATGTCATCGGGAGCATCTTCACTTCCATACATATCGACAAATGCTTCCAACAAAATCTCTTGTTTTTCTTTCGGAATCAAATCTGCCATTCCCTCAAAGTCGCCATCCGCCAATAATTCGTAATACGCCTCGATCGCATCTTCCGGCGAATTTGCACCCGAACCAAAAATCCGCCGCACGATTCCGATAATCGAAAACAAAATTGCACACGCAATTAAAATCGCAATCAGTGGAGCCAGCCACTTTTTCTTCGGCTTCGACATTACAACTGCATTTCCCATTCTACCTACACCACGACCGTATCCCATACTGATCGAAGGCTGCGCACCCATACCGCAATATGGGCAGAACATATCCGTATTTTTTATCGGGTATCCACAGCTCCCGCAATACGCATTTTTTCTCGGTTTCGGCATTGCAGCTGCATTTCCACTTCTGCTCACCTTTTTCGTAGTCTGTACGCTCATGCCGCAATACGGACAGAACATATCCGTTTTTTTCATCAAATATCCACATTTCCCACAATACATAATTTTTTTCCTCCTATATCATGCGTCCAATTATAAAGATTATCTTCTATTTCAACAAAATCAAAATAGAATAATTCTTTATTAATTATAGCATAAAAAACGTTTTTGTGTGAACTTTTTGTGAAATTTAGACAATATACCACTTTTTTATCCAAAAACCCCCGTTAAAAAAATCTCTAGTCCGATAACAATTAGAATCACGCCACCTAAAATTTGTGCTTTGTTGGATAATTTTGTGCCGAATTTTTTCCCGATGACGAGTCCTATCATACATATCACAAAAGTGACAATCGCAATAATTAATGCCGCTATCAATGCCATTAACCAATTATAAGATGCAATTGTAAACCCCACAGATAGTGCATCAATTGAAGTCGCTACCCCCTGTACCAGTAACGCCACTGTGCCTACGCCGCTTTTTTCTGCATCTGTATCATTCTTTTTTACTCCGTCTAAGAGCATCTTACATCCAATAAACGCCAACAAAATTAGTGCAATCCAAGGAATACATTTTTCAAATGCAGTAAAATATTGTAATATAGTATGTACACAAACCCAACCAATCATTGGCATAAGTGCTTGAAATCCCCCAAAAACACTCGCAATACTACACATTTTTCTTTTACGCATCTGTGGCTCGTTTAATCCATTCACCATAGATACAGAAAAAGCATCCATCGCCAATCCCACTCCAAGCAATATACTATTAAAGAAAAACATGAGATTCCATTCCATTTTTCACCCTCCTTTCCACTTCAAAAATTAGAAAAAATTCGAGTATTATCCTTAGTAATACCCGAATTTTTAATTGATTTTACAAAAAAGACTCGTGTATTACTTTAAACAAGATATACATGAGTCTTGCAATTTCAAGTAGACCAGATTGCATATTTACAATCAATGTGTTGACCTACTGCACAGCACTGTGCCTGCTACTCCCTCACAACTTTTTTCGTTTGTATTATATACCGTTTCTACTCAAATGTCAAGTACTTTTTTGAATTTTTTTCATTGATAACAAAAAATATATTGACAAATAAATTCTTGCTATAATATACGTATAAAGGTGATTTTTGTTCGATTTAAGACGAAAATTCGTTGATATAGCAATATATCGATTATTTGGGATAAAAATACGGAGGAATCATTATGACTTGTTACAAATGTGGGGCTGTGTTGTCGAATATGACACAACAAAACCAGTATTACAACGCACAACAACAGAATCAATATCACAATGCACAGCAAGAGCAATATCAAAATCAATATAATCAATATTATGATGGGCAGCAACAATTTCAGCAGCAAGAAGTTCCGCCAAAAAAGAAACACCATGTAGGTATCATTATTGTAATTATATTGGTTCTTTTGGTTGCAGCTGTAGGCGGCAGTACTTATCTATTCCGTGACCAAATCAGCGACTGGCTCAATGGCGGAGACTCTGATAGAGGTGTCAGCATCAGTGAAGAAGATTTGGAGACCACTGCAAAAGAGGAAGCTGCTTCTTGCGTTACGGCAGCGCAAACCATTTTGTCCAGCGCATATGCTGATGGCTCGACCTATCATGCATTCGATGGTGGTAACGATGTCACGTTTGAAGCATTTACTTTTACAGTAGGAGGAGAACCGGATGGCTTCTTTGATGAAATCATATCGCTCTCAGAAACAGATGGCACGGTTAACTATGTGACAGCAGACGAAGGTGTGGTTTCTATGCTTTCCTATACTTCTACAGACGATATCACTGTGGGTTATCAATACGGCAGCGGATACTCTATTTTGGATTCTCCAGACGTCATTTTAGAACCCGACGACAGCTCTGTTACAGAAGAAACGACAACAAGCTTTGAAGCTTCACTGGAGACGCCAGAGATAACAGAGACAGAATCGGTTGCTTCTAATATTTTAGAAATTGCCAGCATCGAATCCAATGCCAAAGAAATCAGCCGAGGTGAAATCGAATCGGTAGAAGGTACAATTTCTACGGAAGACCAAGAACTCGCCTACACTTTCACACCGGCAAGAGATAGACTTTATCGGTTTGAATTTTCAGATGTGACAAATAGTGCGGAATTTCGACTTTATATTTACAATTCTTCCATGGAACAATTGGCAAGCAACGATTATATGAAAGACGGTAGCGGTATTAGCATTAACTTAGACGCAGGAGAAACTTACAATTTTATAGTACAGCAACAAGGTGGTACCGGTTCGTTTACATTGAATGTGGGCTGTAAAAAACCAACTGTTGATATCACTGAATACACTGAAATCGAAGATAGCACAGAGTATACAGATCAGGAAAATGACTATACATTCACACCAAATCAAGATGGATTGCACCGATTTGAATTTTCTAACATTACAAATAATGCGGAATTCAAACTTTATATTTATAATGCTTCTTGGGAATTGCTTGATGACAATGATTACATGACTAACGGTAGTGGCATTAGTATTAGCTTGAAAGCAGGAGAATTATACTACATTAGAGTAAAGCAACAAAGCAATAAAGGTACTTACGTATTAAATGTTGGAAACAAAAAAGAGATTGCTGATATTTCTGACTATTCCGGCGTTTCCGATAGTACACAATATACTGAGCAGTCTAATGACTATGCTTTGACACTGACACAGGATGGCTTATATCATTTTGAATTTTCTAATATTGCAAATAATGCAGAATTTATACTATACATTTATAACGACTCTTGGGAATTGCTCGATTACGATGATTATATGACGAACGGCAGTGGTATTAGTATTGATTTGGAAGCAGGCGAAACCTATTATATACGTGTAAAACAACAAAGCAACACCAGCGAGTACACACTGACTTATTCCAAATAAATCGGTGCGGAAAGAAGGCTTTTTATGGATTTACAAACGCAATCTCATGCGCAGGAAATCGAAAAATACTTAGAACCCTTTCTCACATCTCCTATTGCTCTTTCTATGGACACTTATTTACAACATGGCACAACATCAACGCTGCAGCACTGCCTTTCCGTCACATGAGTTAGCTATGCAATAGCTGCTTCTCTTCACCTTCACTTGAATTATGAAAATTTGGTGGTTGGTGCGTTTCTGCATGATTTTTATCTTTATGATTGGCATACCCAGCCTCCAAAAGGTGTCTTGCATGGATTTGCACATCCGCATATTGCTAGTCAAAATGCTACATTTTATTTCCAAATCAATCCAGAAGTATAGCATATTATTCGAACACATATGTGGCTACTGACACTACGATTCTTGCCACGTTCCAAAGAAGTGGTTGTTGTCTGCGTAGCCGATAAATATTGCTCTGCAATTGAAACAACGATGAGATGGATACTGTCAATTAGAAAATTTTGTTTATATAGGAGGTCTGAATGAATAATGGTTCAATCATTATCTGAGTTTATCATGCTCTTTTTCATGTACTCTAATCTCGGCTTGGCAATGGAAACAATCTATATGGAAATTCGGGAACATCATTTAACAAATCGAGGATTTTTAATGGGTCCGTATTGTCCAATTTACGGCATCGGACTCGTGGGAATCACGGCTTTATTTCAGAGCAGTCCATATGGGTATTGAATCAGTTTCTTTTCCATTATTTTTTTTTGCAGCGTTTTGGAGTATCTTGTCAGTGTCTTGATGGAACATATTTTTCATACTCGTTGGTGGGACTATCACGATATGAAATTCAACATCAAGGGACGAATTTGTTTAGAAACAATGATCCCATTTGGTGTTTTGGGTACATTTGCATTATTCCGTATGAACCCGTTTTTCTTAAAAATTTATCATTCTATTCCCACAAATATTTCCAATAAGGTTTTGATGTTAATAACTTTTATTTTCATAATCGATTTCATTATATCAGTAAAAATTATACATAGGCTATCGTTACCGAATAGCGAAGAAGATCACACAAGTGAAATTACAAAGCGTGTTCGAGAGACTTTGATTAAATATTTTGAATAGGTTAATTTTCCCAACTATATAGTAAAATAGTTGGTTCTTTTTTTATGCTTTATACAATATGCCATAAAAAAATTGATGGATTTATTGCAAAATAACGAAAATGAGAAAATCCACTTGACTTTTTTTCTAAATAAGAGTATACTAAACTTAATATGATTTTAAATTCGCTGATCAAACGGAAGTATCCCATAAAAACGACTTTTCAGAGAGTCGGGGGCGGTGTAATCCCGATAAGTACGCTGTGGGAGAATGGGTTTGTGAGAAGCATGGTGAACGGGTTTTTCCTAAGTAGTCATCGCCGTATTTTCTGCGTTATCGGAAGAAGATATTTCTGACAATTTTTAGTCGGCGTATCTGTAATGAGGGAAGCTGTTTTTTTTGGCTTCTGAAATTGGGTGGCAACACGCTGAGCTTTTTGTCTGGCGTCCCATATAGTGGGATGGCAGGCTTTTTTATTTTCTGCAGTCCCAATAAAGTAAGGAGGGCATCATTTTATGCTTACACCATCTTTAGAAGAGGTAAAAGAATTTGCCAAAACGTACAATACAATTCCCGTACTATACACGTTTTCGGCTGACAATCAAACTCCCATTAACATTTACCAAACATTATCCAAGGAACACAAAAACTCGTTCATCTTAGAAAGTGTTTCCAATGCGGAGCAGTGGGATCGATATTCTTACATTGGCTTTTCTCCAAAACAAGAAATCCGTATCACCGGTAACACTGCCGAAATTCGTGCTGGTAACAAGACCGAAACTCTACAAGTGGATCAACCGATTCTGTTTCTCAAAGAACACATGGCCGCATTTCAAGCACCAGTACTTAATTCAACACTCCGTTTTACCGGCGGATTAATGGGGTATTTTGGCTATGATACAGTACGCTATATGGAACACAAATTAACCCATATTCCGGTGGACGATATTCATATGCCAGATATTCATCTGTTCTTATATGATGAATTGGTTGCATATGATCACCTAAACAGCAACGGCATTGTTATTTTAAATCTTCATCGTGACGGAGATTTGAATGCACAGTATGCTGCCGCAAGGTGGCGTGCAGAGGAAATCGTACAAAAAATTCTAGCCGGTACTCCATTGCCACAACAACCATCCCACAGCACATCCCCTGTCGTTCACTCTAACATGAAAAAAGAGGAATTTGAACAAATGGTGACGGATGCCAAACAGTACATTCGTGGTGGGGATATTTTCCAAATTGTCCTTTCGCAGCGTTTTGAAATTTCCAATCCACCAGATAGCTTTGCAGTATATCGCCGTCTGCGTGCGACCAATCCTTCCCCATATCTCTACTACTTCCACACGCCGGACTATGACGTAGCAGGTGCTTCACCGGAAATGTTGGCAAAGGTAGAAGATGGCATAGTCTACAATCGTCCCATTGCTGGAACAAAACCTCGTGGGCGGACACAAGCGGAAGATTTGGAAAATGAAAAAGCTCTCTGTGCTGACCCAAAAGAACGAGCAGAACACACCATGTTGGTGGACTTAGGCAGAAACGATGTGGGTAAAGTTTCAGAGTTTGGCTCTGTAGAAGTGACACGGTACAAGATTACCGAACGTGCTTCAAAGGTCATGCACTTGGTTTCTGATGTGCAAGGCAAACTTCGAGAAAATCAAACGGCACTAGATGCGTTGATGGCAATTCTACCGGCTGGAACACTTTCTGGTGCACCAAAAGTACGTGCTATGGAGCTTATCGATCAGTTCGAAAATAAAAAACGTGGTCTTTACGGCGGTACCGTTGGCTACCTCGGATTTGATGGAAACATGAACACCTGTATTGCCATTCGCACTGTACTTTTTACAAATGAAAAAGCCTATGTACAGGCAGGAGCGGGCATTGTTGCTGACTCTGTTCCCGAAAACGAATATTATGAAACCGTAAACAAAGCATTGGCAGTTATCAACGCCATTCAGGAGGCATAAGCATATGATTTTACTTATTGACAATTACGATTCTTTTACGTACAATCTCTACCAATATATTGGAGAGCTTTACAAGGATATCCAAGTGGTACGAGACGATGAAATCACCATTTCAGATATCGAAACAATGCAGCCACAAGCACTGATTTTCTCCCCTGGTCCAGGCTACCCCAAGGACGCCGGCATTACGCTCGAAGCCATTCATCATTTCAGTGGCAAGCTGCCGATGCTGGGCGTTTGTCTGGGTCATCAGTCTATCTGTGAAGCATTCGGTGGCACAATTGTTCAGGCTGAAACGTTAATGCACGGAAAGTCCAGTAAGATTACATTAGATTTGTCTTGCCCGATTTTTGCAGGTTTATCACAAACCATCGAGGGTGGACGTTATCACTCGTTGATTGCGCAAGCTTCTGATTTTCCTGAAGTTCTAAAAGTGACAGCACATGACGAGGATGGACAAATTATGGCACTGGCGCATAAAGAATTCCCCATTTATGGCTTACAGTTCCATCCAGAATCCATGCTGACACCAGAAGGCAAGCGGATGCTGGCGAACTTCTTAAATCTAGTTCCAGGGGTACAAGTTCCAGTTCCAGCTGCAAAGGCAGAAGCACCTAAAACCGCACTTTGTCAATATATTGCAAAAGTTGTAGACGGAAACAATATGACCGAAACGGAAGCCGCTGGTGCAATGGACGTTATCATGAGTGGCAACGCAACCAATGCGCAAATTGCATCACTTTTAACTGCGATGCGCATAAAGGGCGAAACCACAGAAGAAATTACTGGATTTGCAAAGGGTATGCGTGAAAAAGCAAACCACATTGAGGGCTGTGAAAATACCATCGATATCGTGGGAACCGGCGGCGATTTGGCAAACTCGTTCAATATTTCTACAACTGCATCGTTTATCATTGCTGCTGCCGGCGCACCAGTGGCAAAACACGGCAACCGCAGTGTTTCTAGTAAAAGCGGTGCAGCAGATGTACTGGAGAAATTGGGCGTAAAAGTACAATCCACGCCAGAACAGGCAAAAGCGTCTATTGAAAAAATCGGCATCTCATTCTTATTTGCACAGAGTTTTCACGGCTCTATGCGTTTCGTCGGACCAGCTCGAAAAGAAATGGGGATTCGTACCGTATTTAACATTTTAGGCCCACTGACCAATCCGGCTTGTGCAGACTATATTGTCACCGGCGTATACGAAAAAGCAATTCTACCAAAAATGGCAAAAGTGTTCCAGGCACTGGGATTAAAGGGTGCGATGGTTGTCTATGGCAACGATCGATTAGATGAAGTTTCTATCTCCGATAGTACTTCTGTAGCAGAACTTCGGAACGGCATAATTCGTGAATACGAAATCAAGCCAGAGGATTTTGGTTTGCCTCGTGGCAATAAAAAAGAAATTGTCGGCGGTACAGCGGAAGAAAACGCCGCAATCACGCTTGGCATTCTCGATGGTTCTATTCAAGGGACAAAGCGCAATATCGTATTGTTAAACGCAGGATGCGCACTATACACCTATGGTATGACAGATAACATTCAAGCTGGAATTGACTTAGCTGCACAACAAATTGACAACGGCAATGCACTTAAAAAGCTCCACGAATTGGCAGCATTTACCCATGCCGACAACGCACAGTGAGGCTTCTATGATTTTAGATGATATTTTAAGCTATCGCCGTCAACAGCTGGAACGAGAAAAAAAAACGTGCAATCTCGAAAAAATGCAGCAACGTGCCGCAGACGCACTAAAAAAAAGGAAACCACTCTCTTTTGCGCAAGCATTACAACGTGATACTTTGTCATGCATTTGTGAAGTAAAAAAAGCTTCGCCCTCAAAAGGACTGATTTGTCCAGATTTCCACCCGGTAGAAACAGCAAAAGCTTACGAAAAAGCAGGTGCAAACGCTATTTCTTGCCTTACGGAGGAACACTATTTTCAAGGCTCTTCTCGTTACCTTGCTGCAATTCGTGAAGTAATAAACATTCCGATTTTACGCAAGGATTTTATCTTTGATCCCTATCAAATTTACGAAGCAGCTGCGATAGGTGCGGATGCTGTGCTACTGATTGCAGCAGTGTTGCCACCAAAATCTATGGAAGAATTATATCAACTAGCACAATCCTTGGACTTGGATGTCTTAATAGAAGTCCATGATGCAACAGAATTAGAACAGATTTGCTTTATCCATCCACGTATTTTAGGCGTAAATAATCGCAACCTGAAGACATTTGAAGTGGATTTACAAACAGTACAGAAACTACGACCTTATGCACCAAAAGATGCAATTTTCGTATCTGAAAGTGGCATCCAAAATAATGAAGACATGAAATGTGTTCGCTCTGCCGGTGCAGATGCAGTATTAATTGGCGAGACACTGATGTGCAGTGGGAATATTGCAGCTACACTGCATACACTGCGAAAGGATATGTAAATACAATGGACATCAAGTTTTGTGGTGTCCGAACTGGACAAGACGCTATATTTTGCAATATCCTAAAGCCGGATTATATGGGCATAATCCTATCCCCTGGCTTTCGACGTACCATCACACCAGAACAAGCAGCATCGGTGGTACGATATTTATCGCCAAGCGTACGTTCAGTCGGCGTCTTCGTAAATGCGTCTACAGCTGAAATTCTACGAACACTGCAAATCGTGCCACTGCACGTCATTCAGCTGCATGGTCAGGAATCCGCTTCACAAATTGCACAGCTGCAAACAGAAACACATTTACCTGTATGGAAAGCTGTCCGTGTACGAAATACAGACGATATTCGGCGGGCAGAAACACTCGGTGCAAATCGGCTGATTTTAGAAGGTTATGTATCCAAACAAATTGGTGGCACAGGTATCAAAGCAGATTGGAACACGATTGCTCAGGCAAGCCCAAAGCAGCCATATTTCTTAGCAGGTGGCTTAACGCCTGATAATTTGCGTACAGCAATGAAAATCGTAACACCATATGGTGTGGATCTTTCCAGCGGTACGGAAACGGGCGGTGTAAAAGACTTTAGAAAAATGCAAGAGATTATCAGAATCGTACGAGGTGAATTAACATGGAAAAAATAGGAAGATTTGGTGAATTTGGAGGACAATATGTGCCAGAAACCGTGATGAATGCGGTACATGAATTAGAGACCGCTTATGCAAAATACGGAAGCGATCCGCACTTTTGGGAAGAATATCGAACGCTGCTTCGAACTTATGCAGGACGACCAAGTATGCTCTATTATGCCGAACGCATGACAAAGGATCTGGGTGGCTGTAAAATTTATATCAAGCGAGAGGATTTAAATCACACCGGTGCGCACAAAATCAACAATGTTTTGGGACAAATACTACTGGCAAAAAAAATGGGTAAAAAACGGATTATTGCTGAAACTGGTGCAGGACAGCACGGCGTTGCAACAGCTACTGCCTGTGCAATGTTCGATATCGAATGTGAAGTCTATATGGGAACGGAGGATATGCGACGTCAGCGACTGAATGTCTACCGGATGCAGTTGCTCGGTGCAAAGGTTACTGGCGTTGACAGCGGCACAGGCACATTGAAAGATGCCATCAACGAAGCTATGAGAGATTGGGCAACTAACATTGATACCACATATTATCTCATTGGTTCAGCAATGGGACCACATCCTTATCCGCAAATGGTACGAGATTTTCAGAAAGTGATTGGCGAAGAAACAAAGGCACAATTACAGGAAGTCGAAGGTAGATTGCCGGATTGCGTTTTAGCGTGCGTTGGTGGCGGATCAAATGCCATTGGTATATTCTATGACTTTATCTCAAACGAAAACGTACAGCTGATTGGAGCAGAAGCTGCTGGAAAAGGAATTGATACGAAACTTCATGCAGCGACAGTGGCAAAGGGAGAACTGGGAATTTTTCACGGCATGAAATCCTACTTTATTCAAAATGAAGAAGGACAAATTGCACCGGTCTACTCCATTTCTGCCGGTCTGGACTACCCTGGTGTTGGTCCAGAACACGCTAACTTATATAAAACCGGTCGTGCAAAATATCTGGTGATTACAGACGAAGAAGCTGTGCAGGCACTAGAATATCTCTCTCGTACAGAAGGCATCATTCCGGCAATTGAATCGGCTCATGCTGTTGCAGCAGCAATGAAAATTGCACCAGAAATGCAGCCAAACCAACTGATGGTTATCTGCCTGTCCGGACGGGGCGATAAGGATATGCAGCAAATTGCAGAATACAGAGGAGTGAAAATTGATGACTAAGAATCGCATAGATACAACACTGGCACAGTGCAAGAAAACCGGCAAAAAAGCTCTAATTCCCTTTATTACCTCCGGCGACGGTGGTTATGATTGCACAGAGCAAGCTGTTATGGAAATGATAAAAAACGGTGCTGACTTAATTGAATTGGGAGTTCCCTTTTCCGATCCGATTGCCGAAGGTCCAGTGATTCAGCGTGCTAGTGAGCGTTCACTCCGACAAGGCACAACCTTAAGTGGTATTTTTGAAATGGTACAGCGACTCCGTAAAAAAACGGACACGCCGTTATTGTTCATGATGTACTTGAACACCATTTTCCGTTTCGGTACAGATCGCTTTTTCCAGACCTGCCAAATATGTGGCATCGATGGTGTCATCGTGCCAGACATTCCCTATGAAGAAAAGGATGAAATCCAAGGCAGTGCAGATAAATACAATGTCCACAACATTAGTCTTGTCACACCGGCTAGTGAAGACCGTATTCAGATGATTGCATCTGATGCAACGGGTTTCTTATACTGCGTTTCATCAAATGGCGTCACCGGTGTGCGGCAGAAGTTTGACACAGAGTTTGATCCGCTTTTTGAAAAAATCTATAAATATGCAAAAATACCCTGTGCTGTTGGATTTGGCATTTCCGGTCCAGAAGCTGCAAAAAAAATGAGCAAATATTGTGATGGTGTCATTGTAGGCAGTGCTATTGTAAAGCTCGTAGAGCAATACGGTGGAAAAACTGCACCAAAGGAAATTGGTATATTTATAAAATCACTGCGTCAAGCGTTGGACAATTAAGTTTGATTGAATCATCCATCATCATAAAAACACCGGCATTCTAAAACGAAATGCCGGTGTTTTATTTAAAAAAATTTCAATGATAAATCAGAAATCTTACTTTGCTGCTTCAATTCGTTCTTCCAGAGAATCGAGCTGTGCATACAGTGCATCTGGAATCTTGCCGCCCTTTGCGGAAATATCCTCGTCATAATATCGACGCATCTCTTGAATCTCTTTCCCCCACAAATCCATATCCAGCTTTAACAGATCTGCAATATCGTCACTGGTGAATTGCTTTCCATCATAAACCAAGCCTTCCACATTGATGTCTTCCGGCTTCGGCTCATAGCCAATCGGTGTTTCAACGGCATCCACTTCGCCCTCGCAACGCTTGATAATCCAGTCCAGAACACGCATATTATCGCCAAAGCCCGGCCACAAGAAGTTACCTTCTTCGTCTGTTTTAAACCAGTTTACGTTGAAAATCTTCGGTGCTTTTTCACCAAGCTTTTCGCCCATTTCGAGCCAATGTGCCCAATAATCGCCAACGTTGTAGCCAATGAACGGCTTCATTGCCATTGGGTCATGACGCAAAACACCAACTGCTCCTGTTGCGGCAGCAGTTGTTTCAGATGAAACCGCCGAACCCATATAAGTGCCATGTGTCCAATCGAAAGATTGGTATACAAGCGGTGTCGTAGATACACGGCGACCACCAAAGATGATTGCAGAAATTGGAACACCCTCCGGATTATTGAATTCCGGTGACAAGCATGGGCAGTTCTTTGCCGGTGCGGTGAATCTAGAGTTCGGGTGTGCTAAGTTGTTGCCAGCCGCAATATACTCTGGACCATTCACCTTTTCACCCTTCCACTCCGTTGCGTCAACCGGTGGATTCTTATCAAGTTTTTCCCACCAAATAGTATTATCTTCATTGTTCATAGCAACGTTTGTGAAGATAGTGTCAGACTTAGTGCAAGCCAGTGCATTTGGATTTGACTTTTCATTCGTACCGGGTGCAACACCAAAGAAGCCATTTTCTGGGTTAATGGCATACAATCTGCCATCCTTCCCTGGCTTCATCCATGCAATATCGTCACCCACTGTAAATACCTTATAACCATTTTTCTGATATCCCTCCGGTGGAATCAGCATTGCCAAATTGGTCTTGCCACAAGCAGATGGGAATGCAGCTGTAATATACTTAATCTCACCGTTCGGCTTCTGTACGCCAAGAATCAACATATGCTCTGCCATCCAACCTTCGTTTTTACCTTGGTACGAAGCAATACGCAATGCAAAACATTTCTTGCCAAGCAAAACATTACCGCCATAAGCAGAGTTAATCGACCAGATTGTATTTTCTTCTGGGAACTGTACGATATAACGATTTTCTGGGTCTACGCTTGCCTTCGAATGTAAACCACGTACAAAATCATTAGAAGTATCGCCAAGATTCTTAAAAGCATCTACACCCATACGAGTCATGATTTCCATATTCAGAACAACATAAATGGAGTCGGTCAGTTCAACGCCAACCTTTGCCAATGGCGAACCAATTGGACCCATAGAATATGGAATAACATACATAGTTCTGCCTTTCATTACGCCGTCATAAAGAGGAATCAACTTTGCTTTCATTTCTCCCGGATCCATCCAGTTATTAGTCGGACCAGCATCTTCCTTCTTTTTCGTGCAAATAAACGTACGATCTTCTACACGGGCAACATCATTCGGGCGTGTCCGATGATATAGACAACCCGGCAGCTTTTCCGGATTCAACTTATACATCTTATCCCAGTTGCCTTCTGGCAAAGAAGTTACTTCGTCTGTCAATGCAGCCAGTTGTTCTTTCGATCCGTCAATCCATACCACTTTGTCCGGCTTTGTCAGGGCGACCATTTCGTCTACCCATTGCAGTACATTTTTATTGCTTGTCAATGCCATTAGTAAAACCTCCTAATTTGAATACGAAACATTTTCAGCAAAACGATATCATCCAAGATTTTATAATATATCATCTTACTTCTATTTATTATACCGAATTTTTGCCTTTCTGTCAAGTCCTTTCGGAAAAATCCTCGTTAATGTTTAAAAGCCATTCACAGTTTAAGTACAAATGTTCTTGTATGACAAACATTTCTGCGAATTTCCGTTTCAAAATTTATATAAAAACCCCATGCCCTCAAATTTGATATAGGGTTTTGTTGAAAAGTTAGGCTTTCCTCTTACGTTTGACTGCATCCTACTTTACAGCACTGTTTTTGATGGAATCAATTAGACCACCATTTTCAATGATGGTTTGAATAAATGCTGGAAAGGGCGCAACGTGAAATTCCTTGCCATTTGTCACATCTAGAATTATACCGTTGTCCAAATCTGCTTCAACCGTGTCGCCTTCTTGGATCGCATCAACCGCCTCAGGGCATTCCACAATAGCAAGACCAATGTTAATGGAATTGCGGTAGAAAATTCGTGCAAAGCTTTTGGCAATCACGAGTGCAATTCCACTTTCTTTGATGGCGATTGGTGCGTGTTCACGAGAAGAACCACAACCAAAATTTTCGCCGCCTACCATGATATCGCCGGATTTTACTCGTGTCGTAAATGTAGTGTCCAGGTCTTCCATGCAGTGCGAAGCCAGTTCTTTTTTATCAATGGTGTCCAGATATCGTGCCGGAATGATAACATCTGTATCCACGTTGTCGCCGTATTTAATGACTGTACCATTTAATTTCATTTTAGAGAACCTCCTTTGGGGAAACAATCTTTCCAGCAATGGCACTTGCTATAGCAACCGCCGGACTCGCTAAATATACTTCCGATTCTGGATGTCCCATACGTCCCACAAAGTTTCGATTTGTAGTAGAAACCGCACGTTCACCGGCAGCTAATATGCCCATATGACCGCCGAGACACGGTCCACAGGTTGGCGTGGAAACAATACAGCCAGCTTCTATTAGATCCTTCAGTAGCCCATTTTCCATCGCTTTCAGATAAATTGCCTGTGTTGCCGGAATGATAATCGCACGCACGTGTTTTGCAACTTTTTTCCCATGCAAAATGGATGCTGCCTCTTCGATATCCTTATAAAATCCGTTGGTGCAAGAGCCAATTACTACCTGGTCTATCTTTACGTCACCCACTTCATCAATGGTTTTCGTGTTTCCTGGCAAATGTGGGAATGCCACTGTAGATTTGATTTCAGACAGATTGATTTCAAATACCTCGTCATATACGGCGTCATCATCTGCTTTGTAAACCATCGGCTTGCGGTCACTGTGTTCGGCAATAAATTGTAATGTCTGTTCGTCTACTTCGAAGATACCGTTCTTGGCACCGGCTTCAATTGCCATATTTGTCATCGTCAGGCGATCACTCATAGACAGAGATGCCACGCCATCACCAGTGAATTCCATCGAACGGTATAGTGCGCCATCTACACCAATTTTACCAATGATATGCAAAATCACATCCTTACCGGATACGAAAGACTGTAATTTGCCTTTTAGCACAAATTTTATCGCAGATGGTACTTTAAACCATGCTTTGCCGATTGCCATACCACAAGCCATATCAGTAGAACCAACGCCTGTAGAAAACGCACCCAATGCACCATAGGTGCAAGTATGAGAATCCGCACCAATGACCACATCGCCGGAAACAACCAAGCCTTTTTCGGGTAGCAGTGCGTGTTCGATGCCCATTTGTCCCACGTCATAGAAATGTGTAATATCCTTTTCTTCACAGAAATCACGGCATATTTTGCACTGTGTTGCAGCCTTGATATCCTTGTTTGGTGCAAAGTGATCCATAACCATTGTGACTTTTTCTTTGTCAAATACTTGGTCTACACCAAGCTTATTGAACTCTCGGATTGCCATCGGAGAAGTAATATCATTGCCAAGTACCCGATCAAGTTGTACCAGAATCAACTGACCTGCTTCGACTGTGTCGAGTCCTGCGTGTGCGGCAAGAATTTTTTGTGTCATTGTCATACCCATAGAAATAAGCCTCCTTTTTAGAGATTTGTGATTGAGAAATTAAGAGGGATTGCTTTTATCCACCTGATTGATAATAGCACCTTTGTCAGCAGAAGATACCATTTTTGCATACCGTTTCAAGTACCCCGTCAAATTTTCTTTGACTAGAATTTTTGTAGTTTTCTTTCGCTGCTCCAGTTCTTCGTCCGAAACTTCTAGCGTAATGGTATGATGTGGAATATCGATTGCAATCATATCGCCATCCTGTACATAGGCGATTGTACCACCATTGACGGCTTCTGGTGAAATATGTCCAATTGCTGCACCACGGGTTGCACCAGAAAAGCGTCCATCTGTAATAAGCGCAACATCCTTGTCTAGCCCCATGCCAGCAATTGCTGAAGTAGGTGAAAGCATTTCACGCATACCCGGACCACCTGCCGGACCTTCATAGCGAATGACGACTACATCGCCTTTTACAATTTTGCCGCCAGTAATGGCCGCAATCGCTTCTTCTTCGCTGTTGAATACCTTTGCTGGACCACGGTGTATGAACATTTCTTTTGCAACGGCACTGCATTTTACAACGCAGCGATCCGGTGCGAGATTACCTCTTAATACAGCAATACCACCAGTTTCACTATAAGGATTTTCAATGGGACGAATAAGCTCTGGATTTTTATTGATACAACCCTTGATATTTTCACCAAGCGTCTTACCGGTTACTGTCATCACGTCCGTATGAATGAGATTTTTTTTCGTTAACTCGTTCAATACGGCATAGATGCCACCTGCTTCATTTAAGTCTTCCATATAAGTATAACCAGCCGGTGCGAGGTGACAGAGATTTGGCGTTCTTTCACTAATTTCGTTGATCATATCCAAGTCGATTTTGATGCCACATTCGTTGGCAATTGCCGGAATGTGGAGCATACTATTCGTAGAACATCCCAATGCCATATCTGCAGTTAAAGCATTTTCGAAAGCATCTGCCGTCAGAATATCTCTCGGACGAATGTTTTTGCGATACAGTTCCATCACCGCCATACCCGCTTGCTTTGCTAGCTGAATACGTTCCGAATACACCGCTGGAATTGTACCATTGCCTTTTAGTCCAAGTCCTAACACTTCCGTTAAGCAGTTCATGGAATTCGCCGTATACATACCGGAACAAGAACCACAAGTCGGACACGCATGATTTTCGTATTCTTCCACATCCTCTTGTGTAAACGTACCGGCAGCATAAGAGCCGACTGCTTCAAACATACTCGACAAGCTTGTCTTTTTTCCATTAATATGCCCTGCTAACATCGGTCCTCCACTGACAAACACTGTTGGTACATTGATTCTAGCCGCTGCCATCAACAGTCCCGGCACATTTTTATCGCAGTTTGGAATCATAACAAGTGCGTCAAAATGATGCGCAAGTGCCATACACTCTGTAGAATCCGCAATCAAATCTCTTGTAACAAGTGAATAGTGCATACCATCATGTCCCATGGCAATACCATCACAGACTGCAATTGCTGGAAATACAGCTGGTGTACCGCCAGCCATTGCTACGCCAAGCTTTACGGCATCTACAAGCTTATCGATATGCATATGACCCGGTACAATTTCATTATACGAAGAAACAATGCCCACAAGTGGACGCTGCATTTCTTCTTTTGTCATGCCCAATGCGTTAAATAACGAACGTTGTGGTGCTTTGTCCACACCCTCACAATAAAAATTACCACTCACAATTTTTTACCTCTTTTTTCGGCTTTTTGATAAAAACTTCTTCTCCCGTATCTTCATGAGAAAAGCAGTTTATCTATCCCATCTGAAAAGGAGATTCTATTTTTTTGCAATTAATTGTTAATCAGCTTGTCTTCACCGTTCCAGCTGTATAGCTTCCGAATTTCTTCGCCAACCTTTTCTGCCGGATGTTCTGCTGCACGCTTACGCATTGCTTGAAAGTGTACCTGAGCACCCGCATCTGACATATCGAGCAAGAAGTCCTTTGCAAATGTACCATCTTGAATATCAGATAGAATCTTCTTCATTGCCTTCTTCGTGTCCTCTGTAATAATCTTTGGACCAGTAACATAATCACCATATTCAGCGGTATTCGAAATCGAATATCGCATACCTGCAAAACCACTTTGATAAATCAAGTCTACAATCAGTTTCATCTCGTGAATGCACTCAAAATAAGCGTTTCTTGGGTCATATCCAGCTTCCACTAATGTTTCAAAGCCAGCCTGCATCAAAGCGCAAACACCGCCACAGAGAACAGCTTGTTCACCAAACAAGTCGGTTTCAGTTTCTGTGCGGAAAGTCGTTTCCAACACACCGGCTCTTGCACCACCGATAGCCAAACCATAAGCCAGTGCTAAATCGAGTGCTTTACCAGTCGCATCCTGTTCCACTGCTACGAGGCATGGAACACCTTTGCCAGCCTGATATTCAGAACGAACGGTATGTCCAGGTCCTTTCGGTGCAATCATTGTAACATCAACATCTGCCGGCGGTTTGATGCAGCCATAGTGGATATTAAAACCATGTGCAAACATCAGCATATTGCCAGCTTCTAAATTCGGTTCGATGCTTTCTTTGTATAGCGTCGCCTGCTTTTCATCATTGATCAGAATCATGATAATGTCTGCTTGCTTTGCAGCTTCTGCAGCGGTGAATACTTCAAATCCCTGCTTGACAGCCTTGTCCCAAGACTTACTGCCCTCATACAAGCCAATAATCACCTTTGCATTTTCGCCAAGCGATTCTTTTGCATTCAGTGCATGTGCGTGTCCTTGACTGCCATAACCGATAACTGCAATTGTCTTACCATACAGTGCAGTCAAATCACAGTCTTCCTGATAATAAACCTTTGCAACATTTTCCATTGTAAAAAAGACTCCTTTTTATAAAAATTTATAGATTGTGTATATTCCAAGGCATGACTAGTCTTTTAGACAGCCATCGCTTCTTTCAAGTGCAACCAAACCAGTACGGCACATCTCTAAAATGCCATATGGTTCGAGCAGCTCAATAAAAGCGTTAATTTTCGACGATGCACCCTGAATTTCAATAATAAGTGCATTCGGCGAATAATCCGTGATTTTAGCACGAAAGACGTCTACTACCGACATAATATCCTGTCGCTTGTCCGCATCATTGGCGATCTTTATGAGCAGCACCTCCCGTATAACGGTTTCATCCCTTGCCATTACCTTAACTTTTTTTACGTCATATATCTTTTCCAACTGGTGGACAATCTGATCACAAACCGCCTTATCGCCGTGCATGGAAATGGTAATTCGTGAAAACTCTGACGATTCTGTCTCCCCCACTGTCAACGTGTCAATATTAAAGCCACGACGTGTAAACATTCCAGAAACACGAGACAGAACACCGGCATGATTTGCCACTAAAATTGATATTACATAACGTTCATTCATGATCCGTCCCTCCTTTACATCGATGTCGGATCCACAATCATTTCGTCAATGCTGCCGCTAGGCGGTAACATTGGCAAAACAAATGCATCACAATCAATCGCACAATCAATCAAAACTGGTCCGCTTTCTGCAAATGCTTTCGGTAAAACAGCTTTCAACTCTGCCATATTACAAGCACGGTATCCCGGCAAGCCAAATGCCTCTGCCAGTTTTACAAAATCCGTCTGTCGCTCCAGCGTGGTGTTAGAATAATGCTTGTCATAAAACAGTGTCTGCCACTGCCGTACCATGCCGAGCACACCATTATTCATAATAAAAATTACAACCGGCGTATGATTCGTAACAGCCGTTGCCAATTCATTCAAGTTCATACCAAAGCTGCCGTCACCGGTAAACAAGACAGTTTTCTTGCCTGTAGCAGTTGATGCGCCAATTGCCGCACCAAGACCAAATCCCATGGTTCCCAGACCACCACTAGAAATAAACGTCCTCGACTGTTCAAAAGGATAGTGCTGTGCTACCCACATTTGGTGCTGTCCAACGTCTGTTGCAATAATCGTATCTGGCTGCGTGTATTCCGCAACAGCATCAATCGCCGTAAATGGTGTCAGCTCCTCTGGGTTTTGTTTTTCCAATTCCCTAGTATGCGCTACCAGTTCGCCAACGTGTGCCATCCAGTCAGCATGACTCTGCTTTGGCAGCATTTCCGACAACATAAATGCCGCTTCTTTAATTGAACCCGTGATTCCAAGATCTACCGTAATATTCTTGCAAAGTTCCGATGCATCGATGTCGATGTGAATTATTTTTGAATTTCTGGCGTATTTTTGTGTATTCCCTGTACTACGATCGCTAAAGCGACACCCCAAAGCTAGAATCAAATCCGATTCATTTTGCGCAATAGACGAAGCATAGTGTCCATGCATCCCTTCCATGCCCAGCCAACGTGAAATTTCTACCGGTATAGCAGAAATCCCCATCATTGTGCAGCCGATCGGTGCATCCATTTTTTCTGCAAGTGCTTGAATTTCTGTACCCGCATCATCGGTGATTGCACCACCGCCGATATAGATATACGGTCTTTTCGACGCTTGAATCATCTCTGCTGCCTTTGCAAGACTCTTTTCACAAATCGGCTTAATCGATTTTTTTTCTACCGGTGGTTGTGCCTCATATTCATACAGTGCATTCTGCACGTCCTTTGGTACATCCACCAGAACGGGACCCGGTCGACCGGATTTTGCAATCCGAAATGCCTCTCGAATGGTATCCGCCAAATCCTCTACACGTTTTATCATAAAATTATGCTTGGTAATCGGCATGGTGACACCAGTAATATCTACTTCTTGAAAACTGTCACGACCAATCAGTGAATTAGAAACATTCCCTGTAATTGCAATCAACGGAACAGAATCCAAATAAGCCGTTGCAATACCAGTAACCAGATTTGTTGCGCCTGGTCCAGACGTTGCAATCACAACGCCAACCTTTCCTGTAGAACGAGCATAACCATCTGCTGCATGAGATGCTCCCTGTTCATGCGCAGTAATCACGTGCCGAATACGGTCTTCTGCTAAATAAAGCGCATCATAGATATCAATTACCTGTCCACCCGGATAACCAAAAACAGTAGTCGCACCCTGTTCAATTAACGTCTCTACAATAATTTGTGCACCTTTTAACTTCATTTGTCATTTCACCTTTTTACTATTACTATTTTTTACTATTTTGTGGATATCTTTTCAAAACGCACTGTAAAAAATCAAATACAGCAAGCCTCAACTTTTACAGCAACCCACCTTCATGATCCCACATGATAAAATCAAGTGCGATTTCTCTTTTCAGAACGACCCGAAATAAAACATATGCTGCTGGAATCCGTGTAAAAAAAAACTCCGACAGTACACCGAAGACCCAAGCAATTTTGCGTCAGCCTTCGGAAAGTCTCCCAGCCGAAACCGCATTTCTTTTGAAGATCGACATACGTACAGCATAATATTCACTTCGGGTCTTTATGACTCGAAGCGATAGTTTCACTGCAATGACCTGACCCAAATAAGTATTGCCATATCGATGCATTGATAGTACGCCGTCCTTCCTGTCTTAGCAACAGCACCTAAAATACTGTTGCTCGCAAAATATTCAAAATGCTTCTTTAAACCGATACCGCAAGTACACCACATGAGACATACACGGTAGTATATTTATTATAACACACTTTTTTTAGAATGCAAGTACTTTGTTCACCATTTTACATTTCAAGCTTTTTTTGTTCAAAATAAATTCATCTAATAGTATATGTCGTTTCGATAGCCACCCTATAAATAATCCCATATAATAAAAATTGACACATTCATTCCACAAACAGATGATATACCATAAAGGTAAGGGAAAAAATATCAAAAAAGAAATATTGCAAATCGTTACTAGAATTAATTTCCGTGGGATTCATATCATTGACATTTTTCTTTTTTCATGTTATAATAATAATATCAAACTAAAAATGAGGTGAATGCTATGTATCAACCAAAATCTCTTCATGCGGAAGAATTTATAAACCATGTTGAAATCATGGATACGTTAGAATATGCCCAAAAGAATAAAGAAAATGTCTCCATCCTCTCCGAAATTTTGGCAAAAGCTGAACAAAAAAAAGGATTGAATCATCGTGAAGCTGCTGTGCTTCTTTTGTGCAAGGACAAAAGCATCAATCAAAAAATCAAACAACTGGCACACCAAATTAAATTGGATTACTACGGCAATCGAATCGTCATTTTTGCACCCCTTTACTTATCGAATTACTGCGTAAATGGTTGTACATACTGTCCTTATCATATTAAGAATAAACATATTACTCGTAAAAAATTATCGCAAGCGGACATTGTACGAGAGGTCACGGCACTACAGGATATGGGACATAAACGACTAGCAATTGAAGCCGGTGAAGATCCTGTACACAACCCCATTGAGTATATTTTGGAATGTATCGATACCATTTACCATATTCACCACAAAAATGGTGCAATCCGTCGAGTAAATGTAAATATTGCTGCAACGACAGAGGAAGAATACCATATGCTGAAAGAAGCGGGAATCGGCACTTATATTCTCTTTCAAGAAACATACCACAAGGAAAGCTATGAAAAGCTCCACCCTATTGGTCCGAAGCATAATTACGATTATCATACAGAAGCAATGGATCGAGCTATGGCAGGTGGCATTGACGATGTGGGACTTGGTGTTTTGTTCGGATTGGAAAGCTACCCCTATGAATTCGTAGGACTTCTCCTACACGCCGAACATTTAGAAGCCATCCATGGCATTGGTCCACATACCATTAGTGTACCTCGTGTAAAACGGGCAGACGATATTGATCCGAACAATTTTGATAATAGCATACCAGATGAGATTTTTGCAAAAATTATTGCACTTATCCGCATTACTATCCCTTATACCGGTATGATTATTTCTACAAGAGAAAACAAAGCAGTTCGGGAACAAGCACTCTCTTTAGGCATCTCTCAAATTAGTGGTGGTTCTCGGACAAGTGTTGGAGGCTACGATATATCGGAGTCGGAAGATGAAAATTCTGAACAATTTGACGTTAGTGACCGTCGTTCTTTGGATGAAATCATATACTGGCTCATAGAATTGGGATACGTACCAAGTTTCTGCACTGCGTGCTATCGCACCGGTCGCACCGGAGACCGCTTTATGGCATTTTGTAAGTCTGGTCAGATTCTAAATTACTGCCACCCGAATGCATTAATTACGTTAAAAGAATATCTGCAAGACTATGCTGCTCCTAAAACAAAGAAAATAGGCGAAACGCTGATTCAAAAAGAATTACGTCAAATTCCTGATGCACAAAAGCGGTTGCAAACAGAAGAATATTTGAAAAAAATTGCCAATGGTGCAAGGGACTTTCGTTTTTAAGGAGTGTCCATATGGAACAAACACAAAATGATACGCCCCGTGGAAATCGCCTACATATCGGTTTTTTTGGACAGCGTAATGCAGGAAAATCTAGCTTGGTCAATGCGATTACCGGACAAAAAATTTCTATTGTATCGGAGATGCAAGGAACAACAACCGATCCGGTAGAAAAAGCAATGGAACTATTACCAATTGGTGCAGTGGTAATCATAGATACCCCTGGCATGGATTACACAGGTATCCTTGGACAGCTTCGTATGGAATGCACCATGCAAATTTTAAATCATACGGATATTGCAATCCTCGTAATCAATGCAACAATTGGACAGACAGCGGAAGATACCGAATTACTTGAACAATTCCGCAAACGTCATATTTCCTATCTTATCGTATGGAATCAGATTGATCGTTTGCCAAAAGAACAAGTTGTCCCAAAAGAAGTGATTCCGGTTAGTGCCACAACTGGCTGCGGTATTGACAAGCTGAAGGAATCCTTAATTCGCTGCTATCAAAAGAATTTTCAGATAAAACCGGAACGTTCTCTCTTTGGTAATTTACTAAAACCGGAGGATTTAGTGATTCTTGTTACACCGATCGATGAATCAGCGCCGAAAGGTCGCATAATTCTGCCACAAGTCCAAGCCATTCGAGCCGCTTTGGACAAAGCGGCAATTTGTCTTGTCACGCAGCCAGAACAATTAGCCCAGACACTACAGCTACTAAATCAACCGCCAAAGCTTGTGGTTACAGACAGTCAGGTATTTGAAACTGTAAAAGAAATTATTCCTTCATCTATCCCTTTAACTTCTTTTTCGATTCTATTTGCCCACTTCAAGGGTGTGCTACAGATGGCAAAAAAGACTGTCCAAGTATTGGATACTTTACCAAATGGCAGTCGCATCCTGATTTCTGAAGGATGTACCCATCACCGACAGTGCAACGACATCGGTACGATAAAATTACCAAAATGGATACAATCTTACACCGGCAAGCAATTTCAGTTCGACTTCACTTCCGGCAATAGTTTTCCAAATAATTTGACGCCTTATGCACTGGTGGTGCATTGTGGTGGGTGTATGTTGAATGAACGAGAGATGATTTCTCGTGCTGAACGAGCGAAAACGCAGTGTGTCCCTTACACCAATTACGGTGTATTAATCGCCTATCTCAATGGCATCTTTCAACGTAGTCTCTCTGTGTTAGAAATAATTGATAAATAACCGTATCATATGCACATCACATAATAATTAGAGTGTGTTCACATAAAAGTACTTGCAAAGCACAAAAAACTATGATATAATAAAAGTATGAAATTAACCAGAGAGCAATTTTCAAATCAAAATTAAACGTGCGATGGAAGATTGCCAAGGGGTATGTTGCACTTCTAGCAAAAACTAGGGTATAGAAAAAATCTTAATTTAAATCATGTGTTGTTAATTGATATGGAGGTAGAATTTATAAAAAAAGAAGAAATGACAAAAGAAGAAAGAGAAGTAATGATAGATAAAGTAGCCGAGCTCTTAAGAAAACTTAATAACAGAGAGGGTCCGTTCAAACCCAAAAAAATCTCGAAGGAAGAAGCACTTGAAATTATAAAACGTGAGGGGTTATATGATTACGGATGGAAAATCGGGATAATCACGCCAAAAAATGGACGAAAAGGAGCTATGGAGAATCGTATACTTATCAATAAAATGGACGATGGTAGTTACTGGGTAATTGTTGCGGGAGAACGAGCTAGGGTTAGGTCAGAAGAATTCTTCGAAGATATCGAAGAAGCATATGCTTATGCAATCAGAGAATTGCGATTACAAAAGCAAGTTAGGGATACTCGCATAAAATAGCATATGAAGAAAAAGTAATTAAAAATATAAACAAATTACAAGCCTGTTAATGTGCTTTAGGTAAAAAATACAAAAATAAAAAGAGAATAATAATACTCTCGCAGAATCCAAAAAAGAGTGTTTAAATGACATTTGATTAACAAACTCGTATCGAAAATATTTTAGAACGTGGCGTTCGAAAAAGCAAAATTCCTGGTGCTTTCGGATGTGGAGCATATGGTAATGATGCCGCTATAGTATCTGATTTATTTGACTGTGCCATTCGTGATTTTATCGATAAAGGAAAAAGCAGTAATCAATTATTTGATTCTATCGATTTTGCAGTGCTTTGCCATCCAGAAAAGGATTATAATTACAGGGAATTTCGAAGAAGCTTCTTTTGAATGCATGGTTCGAATAGAGTCTCACTACACATTTACAGCATAAAAATTCCACCTTGACTATACAGCAAGGTGGAATTTATATAATACCAAATATTTTTTACATTGTTTATTTGACGTAGAACGGTTTATCGTCTTATACGATGGTGTCTTTACCTTTTATCATTTTTAAGAAATAATCATGTACCCGTGTATCCCGTGTCAACTCCGGATGAAAAGCTGTTACTAGCTGATTGCCTTGTCTTGCAGCAACAATCCTGCCATTAACCTGTGCCAAAATTTTCACATTGTCAGAAGCTCCTATGATATATGGCGTGCGGATAAACACCATGGGGATTTTTCCTACGCCTTTCATCTCCGCTGTAGTCGTGAAGCTGCCTAATTGTCGTCCATAGGCATTACGTCGAGCCGTGATGTCCATAGTACCAAGTTGCACCGAACCACCTTCTGCTTATTTCGCCAATAGAATTAATCCCGCACAAGTACCAAACGTGGGAAGTCCTTGGTAAATACGCTTTTGTATCAAGTCAAAACAACCCAGTTCTATCAGAAGCTTCCCAATCACTGTACTTTTACCGCTGGGAATAATCAAGCCATCCATCGGCTGCATGAAATCTTGTTTTTGCCGGATTTCAAAACTCGATACATTAAGATGTTCCAAAATCTCACGATGTTCTGCAAATGCACCCTGCAGTGCTAATATTCCAATACGCATTATTTGCCTCGTTCTGCCATCAATAACGAAATTTCATCTTCGTTAATCCCGACCATGGCTTCCCCTAAATCTATAGACAATTCTGCCAACATTTTAGCATCTTGATAATTTGTTACTGCCTTTACAATTGCTGCTGCACGCTTTTCAGGATTGCTTGATTTAAAAATACCCGAACCCACAAAGACACCCTCTGCACCAAGCTGCATCATCAGTGCTGCATCTGCCGGTGTCGCAACACCACCTGCTGCAAAGTTTACTACCGGCAGCTTTCCATTTTTGTGAACATACTGCACCAAAGAATAAGGGACTCGTAAATCTTTTGCAGCATCGTATAATTCGTCTTCCGCCATTGACTGTAATCTGCGAATTTCTGCCTGCATCATGCGCATATGCCGTACTGCTTGTACCACATCACCCGTACCCGGTTCCCCTTTGGTACGAATCATTGATGCACCCTCATTAATCCGACGCAGTGCTTCTCCCAAATCCTTTGCACTACATACGAAAGGTACATCAAATTTGGTTTTATCGATATGATATTTATCGTCCGCAGGAGATAACACTTCACTTTCGTCGATATAATCAATTTCAATTGCCTGTAAAATTTGTGCCTCTGCGAAATGACCAATGCGACACTTTGCCATTACCGGAATACTGACAGCATTCTGAATACCACGAATCATTTTGGGATCGCTCATACGTGACACACCACCAGCTGCACGAATATCTGCCGGAATCCGTTCTAGTGCCATAACCGCACACGCTCCCGCAGCTTCAGCAATTTTTGCCTGTTCTGGTGTGGTAACGTCCATAATTACGCCACCTTTTAACATTTGTGCTAGATTCTTGTTCAGTTCATAATGATTTCCTGCCATAGTAATAGTCTCCTCTTTACAAATAAATTTGCGACAACCTTGTCGTTTCTTATCCAGTATAGCACAGTTGTAGTATTGCTGCAATTGCCAGTTTTGTATTATTTTTTAATACCAGAATGATCTCATATCATAAAAATTGACACATTTCGCAAACAGGTGATATCATAGAAAAACGAAAATACAAAGATTTTACGATAGAAAAATTGAAACCAATGTAATCTCACTTCTTGATACAAATCCATGTAAAAATGTGCCAATTAATATTGATAAAATCATATTTTCAAAAGAAATGCAAGAAGAATGCAAAAAAATTGCAAAGAATCAGAACCGTCACCACTACCATATTTCTCTTAATTTGTCCCTACTTCCATTATATAGAATATCATACGTTAAGCCAATCCTGAATAATCCGTACCATTATAACAGTTTACGCCTTCGCCAAAGTCATGGTAATCTGTAGTAGAACAATCATATTCAGCAAATGTTTCCGTCGTAACACTATCTCCATCAAAAATAATTTTACTGATTATCTGAGAACCTGTATGTGTCATATCTGTAAAATAATTTACACCATCCGTCACGACCCAACAAGAAAAACCAGAGATACTGCCAGCAAATTTTTCACTTCCATTTTCAATTGTATAGACATCAATCATACAATCTGCCTCGCACGTGCCGAATTGATATAACAATTCTTTGATCCCGTCATGATTCAAATCACATAAATAATAGCAATCATATGCAAGCGTCGTTTCACGAGAATAACTATTCAAAACATCACGATACACATCTGCATAAGCTGTATCCTCATCTGAAGGCTCATTTAGCGTTATTGTTTGTGCTTTACTCCAATTGCTGTACTTTTTCTCCTGGCCCGTTTCACAATAAGCACGTACTTCTATTGTAACCGTAACTAAATAATTGCTGGAAGTCGTGAATTTCGGTTCAGTTGTTACAGAGAGACTGTTATCACCTTCTCCACACGAATCAATCGTATCAACATTAATTTCATATCCATCCGCACCTTCTACAGCTTCCCATTCAATATAATATGTGGTACTATCAGCACTTTCGTCTAAGAGAAACTCCCCCAAAATCGGCATAGAAAGTGAGTCTATTTCCGTAATATTTTCTTCCGTTGTTGCAGCTTCTTCCGTCAACGTTGTGGTTTCTGTTGCTATCGAAACAGTTTTTGCAGGGTTTGTCGCAGTGTTTTCTTGTTTCAACAGCAACATAACCACAAGTACGAGCAAAACTGCTACAAGTATCGCAAGAATACCTATAACAATGGGTAACTTACTGCGTCTTTTAGAAGGTGTGCTTGTCGACATATGCGTCGTCGTTGTCGTCGATGAATTGGATTCTGTTTCCAGATTGTTTTCCAGAATTGGCTCAGATTCTGTATTTACTACTGGATTTTCAAAGAGATAGCCGCACAGCAAACAAGTTTGTTCCTGTTCCTCAACTTCCATTCCACAATTTGGATAAAGCATATTTTCCACTCCTTTTGTAATTTTAAATTAAACTTTTTGGATTCATATCAATAAAAATCAATATAAGTGGAATCAATCCAACCGTAATAGTCACCATCATCCGTATCCCAGCACTCATACCAAGTTATACCATAAGAATAGCATACGTTTTTCGCCGTAATATGCCAAGTGTTTTGCACGTGATGTTTTACAGCATAGCTGCCACCGTTGCACACATAAGACGTAGTCAATCCATCGACTGAGCCACCGTGGGTGTTCACTTGACCGGTCATTCCAGAAACGCTTGATTCGCTAGAAGAGGACGAACCACTGCCAAATGTCACACTTTTTGTCGCACTCCAATCGCTATACACTGTCGTATCACCATGATATGCCACAGCTCGCACTTTAATCGATGCACCAGAAATATCCTAACCAGAAACTTTACAACTTGTAGCAGATGTCGTATAATAATCTCCTTCTGTGCCATAACCATACGTCAATTCTTCATAATATTCATATACATCTGCGCCATCTACTGTACCCCATTCAATGTAATAAGTGTAACCATCATATTGATAATTTGTTTGGTCTATAAAATCTCCAATCGTTGGCACAGCGAGCGTAAATTCCGTTGTTGTTGCCACAGTCGTGGTTTCGATTGTGGTAGTGGTCGTTATTGTCGTCGTCGTTGTTTCTTCAATTGTCGATTCTTCGGTATCTGTTGTTGTTTCTAATTGCGTTGTTTCTGTTGCCATGATCGTTGTGATTTCAGCGATTGTTTCTTCATTGTCAGAATCACTCGGTTGCAGCAATAAAAATACCGTTAAAACTGCCAATACAACAACTATCACTCCCAAACATACAATCACAATAGGCAGCTTGCTTCGCTTTTGTACTGTCTGCACAACCGCATTCGGTTTTACCATTTCGGCAGACTGCACTGATTTTGGCATACTGGACGGCGAGTTTGTTGTTTCCTGCTCTACTGAAGAAACTTCCACCGAATGTTCAAAAGCGAATCCACACAATGGGCAAATCTGTTCGCTTTCTTTCACTTCTACTCCACAATTTGGGCATATCATCAAGATTTCTCCTCCACTTCATACTCATAAATTACGATGCATTCTTCAATCTAGTCGCTGCCATCATAGCTATAGATGGTAAATTCAATATCATTATCTTCATCTGTATCGAGACCAATTACAGAAATATCATAATTGCTCAAACCTGTTGTGCGATCATCAATTTCACTATATAAAGAAGTGCATTCAGCTGTTGCACCATCTTCCGAATCAACTCGATAAACGGTAGACGGATCACCAGCAGAGAAATAGAAAGTTGCAGTCACACCAAGAGATTGATAGCTACTAATGCCATACGACCCACAGTTGATTTCATGTGGTGTACCAAGTGCATTGCTAGCATCATCGAGATCCGTTTTATATTTTTTTGTGCCTAAGAAGAGACAGACAAGAAGAACAACAACAAAAATCACAAGGACGATCAATGCACCAATGCGAATGCGTTTGTCTAAGCCTTTCCAAATAGCAGAAATTTTTTTCACAAAAGAATTGTTCGACACCGTTTGAACAGCACTGCTTTCCATAATTTTGCCATATTGTTCTGAACTTTTCATCGAAGAGACCGCTCCTAAAATGCTTTCGCCAATCTTGTTGCCCACATTTTTTGCAGTACTCATTGTCTTACGTACACCTTCATTTTGAGAAATATCCCCAATTTTATCATGTAAATTACTTACCATATCTTGTGCATTGCCGACAAAACTTGTATGTGCTGCAACAGTTGCTTGTGATACTGATTGTGCTTGAGTAGTTGATATAGATGGTGACATGGAAACTTGTTGCATCGCTGGTCGAACAGTAATATCAATATGTGCAGGGCATTCGTCCATCAATTCTTTGGTTAGACTTTGATCACCAACGAATTGTAAATGGTAATAATCTACGCCAAAATAAGTGTTTAGTTCTGCATAAATACCATCCCACTTTATATCACCAAATTGCATAGGATATACCCATTCATCAATCGGACGATTCGCAATTCGTGTGGTATCAAACACTTTTCCATTTACAGTAATTTTTGTTAAAATCGGATTGGTATTATAAAGAATTACAACCCGATTATTGGTACCACTGACCTTTACAGGATATGACAGCATAGCGTTTTGCAGCACCGCCAAACTCTGATCATCGCTATCAAACAGAATGGAAAATTCGTCCAGTCCTGTAAAAGCTTTCAATTCCTCATATAATCCATCCCAACGAACCTTTTTCACAATAAGAGGGTATAACCAATCCTATATTGGTCTGTGTTGAATGCGTGTTACGTCAAACATTTGATTATTGATACTAATCTGTATTTTCAGTGTATTTGCATCATATTTGACATTAACTACTTTTGCCATAAATTTCCTTACCTTTCCGTAGAGTCATATTCTTATTTTTTTGTCCATTTCAAATCGCATAAAAACCCTACATTTATTATTATACATGATTTATTTTCTGAGGTGTGTGAACGTGCAAAAATCAATGACAAATACCTATCCTGCATTGAAACCGCTCGCACAATTCCCAGTCTAGATGTTTTTCTTCGCATATGCAATGTTTTAGAAACCACACCCGATCACATTCTGCTAGGCACCACCTGTCAAACAGAACAAACCACTTCAGATACAGTATTACTAGAAAGGTTTCACGCTCTCTCATCAAAAGGACAGCACCTATGTCTTGCATTCATGGATTGGATTTCAGACGAAATGGAATCCCTCTAATCCATATTTCCATTTTACATTTCAAGCCGGACATACGCCTGTCTGTTCAAAAAGAATCTACAATTTAATTCATCTAAAAAAATCCGCCAGACGAAATTCGATTTGACGGATTTTTGATTGTTTTAATAATTAGACAACGTTTTCTTTAATTCTGTTCTCATTTCGTTTACCAAACACTGTGGCGATAAAACTTTTATCCATGAGCCTTGCGACAGCAAATATATGGATAATCCCACGTCCGTAATTCACTTCTGCCTCAACAACGCTGATATTTCCGTTTTTCTCGACTACCTTTGCAGTAGGCAATCTGTCAAGTATCGCCTGTAAAGACAATCTTGAAAATTCAAAACGAATCTTGATGGTTTCCTCAGGAAACATAAACTGGTTTTTTTCACGCAGGTCTCCTTCATCGAAATCATATTTTTTTTCAAGGGTAAATAAATCACGATTTTCAATAATCGTTTCAATACGATCTATGCGAAAATATTTTGATTTGTATTCTTCATCATTCGCCATATATGCAATCAAATAAAAATAATATTCGCTGAACATGATTGAGACAGGTTTGATTCTGCGTTTTACCGCATCACGACTCATTTTGTAATAAGTAATCGTAAGTATCTGCTTGTTTTCAATTGCTTGTATCAGCTTCCAAAGATTATCAATCACTGATTTACAATCCGATTTAACCTCATGATAATGATAGACTTCTTTGCGAATGAGATGATCAAGCTTTTCCCTGTCAGCGACTGTTGTAAATTTTTTCAACTTTTAAATAACTGTAAGAATTTCGTCCTTGCTTAAGGCTCTGCTGCCAAGCAATATTTTTACAAGTGCAAAAAGCTCCTTATTTTTCAGAAATTCGTCATTACTCAGTCGATAAAATTTATCCTTGTAGGAGTATGTGAGTTCTGCATTCTGCATCAGCTCTCTATGTTCAGCAAGAAAATTCTGAATTTTACTTATATCACGACTGATACTTTTGGTTGAAACCTCATATTCCTTTGCAAGAGATTTTATTGATATGAATTCGCCACGCAGGGAACGCATAAAGATTTCAAGCACTCGGTCGTTTTTATTATTTTCCATGTTCTCACCTCGAATCTCTTATTTCTATTATAGCATAAATATAGGACAAATGGGTGTCCTTTTAAAAAATTTCGATAGAAAAATTTCAGTGAAGCTGACAAAAAGGTTGTTTCATCGAATATCATAAGCAAATTTTGTTCTCCACCTAGACTTTCCTCCCCTCTTTCTCCAACTGTACATCAAGCCTTCACCGTAGTTTGATTTTCAATTGTTTTTGTATTTCTAGCATTTTTCTAATTTCTTAGATGTGAATTTTACGGAATTAAGTAATAAAAAATACCTTATAAGCATTGTATCATATCAAAATAACATGATGAAACAAATTTAATTCATATTCTCACTGCTGATAGATAATTTCGTCCGTAGTAACCGTATATCCATCGTCTAGTCGAATGCCATCCAATTCACCGTCAGGATCAAAAGATTCTGTTATCATGTGAATCTCTATTACATCCGCCGGACAAATATATGCGGAAAAGCAAATAAATCTGGTTTCTGTCATTTCATCTTCGCTTATCAGAGTGTGTTCATCTGTAGATTCCAAGTAGTTTGTATTTTCCGTACCAAAATTTAAATTATACAAGTCATATCCTGCAAAGCCGTCAATTTTTGTACCATCTGACATTACCAGTACAAACGAAACATTACTTGTATCAGTATCAAGTTCAGCTGGAAAGGTGATTGCGGCAGAAAGAGAATTTATCGTGATATTTCCTTGCACATAGTCATATGTCACAGTATCCCAACCTGAAAAATCAAGCATAACATCGCCATTCCAGCTGCCGGAAACGCAGCAGTCTGATTCAGCGTAATATTGTGTGCGAAGACTTAACCATTCTTCTGCGGTAGTGTGTGCGTTGTAATATTTCTTCCACTCGTCCACGTTAAAAAAAATCCGGCAGTGTATCACCTGTCAAAATCTGATCTTGTATGTCTTCATCGTCGGTGTAAGTCTCTGCAACAAATTGTGCCTTGAGTTCATTTTCAGCAGTGATTATGCGTGCTTGTACGGCTTCAACCTGTGCATCACTATAGAAATTTGAGAAATCTAAGTGCAATGTTTTTCCTTGAAATTCAATTCTGTTGCCATCAATATCACTGGCATTTAGATACACGTTGAGGTAGAAAACATCTTCATCTATTTCACTTTGTCTGATTTCATAACATTGTCCAGAGAAAGCCGGTATTTGAACATTGCCACTTTCATCTGTCAATGTCATAATCGTATAAACGCTGTAGGATTCAAGCAGCTGTGTTGATGCAGTAGATGCAATTGAAAAGCTTAACATTACCTGATTATCATCGCCATACATTCCCAACAAAGTGAAGATATTTTCGCCGCTTGTGCATGAAAAGGTAACTTCTGGTACAGAGATACGCTGTTCCATTTCTTCTGTAACTTCCGTTGTTTTCAGAGATTCTGTCACAAACAAGCTCTGAAAAAATTCTGCCAGTCCTCCCGATCGTGCCACAGCAGTAACAGAACCACCCGTCACTAAAATAACGACAGCAGTACAGATTGCAACGGAAGTCTTCACCGAAAATCTACGATGTTTTTCCTTTGAACGCAAAAACAGATTCGTAGAATTTTCTATGTGATGTACAATAGAATCCGTATTGATAGGCTGTTCCTCTAAAAGTGATGTATCACGTCGTTTCAGTTCATAAGCATCAAACAAGTCATATAAATTCATAAAAACATCTCCTTTGATCAAGTAAAAAGTGCGAAATCGATTTGCTTTAATTCTGGGGAATCTTCATAGTAAAATCCCTCCTCTACCAATTCACGCTTCAATTTTTCTCTTGCCAGACTTAACCGCATTTTTACAGCAGAGTCTTTCATATGCATTTCTTTTGCGATTTTTTTTACATTTTCGTAGTAATAATAATGCCGTACTAAAATTTCCCTATCTTTTGCTGATAGTTTATCCATGGCATTGCCAAGTGCTTCTTCAAGAAATTTTTGATCAATTTTTGACTCCGTGTTGTCCTGTGTTGGTATGTCAATAATGTCTTCAAAACTGATTGTTTCCTGGTAATTACGAAAGCGATTCTTGGCTTTATTACGTGCGATTGCACCCAAATACGCTTTGACCTTGCCGGACTTTAAATGGTCTGCATGTGTCCAAACTGCCAAAAACACATCCGCAGTAATTTCTTCTACATCAGCTTCTGTGAACTTTTGTCCGATAATATTTCGGACGATGGTTCCCACATAGGAACTATATATTTGAATCAGTTCCTCCAGTGCAGAAGAATCTTTGGCTTGCAGTTGCGCAATAAGATCGGATTCCTTCAAATTAATCCCTCCTTTTTGTTTTCTCGACGTCGATCACTTATCATAACACGTAATAAGTGAAAATGGTCACATTGTAAGAAATTTTCATATGCGTTATGCAAAATGCATTCATTAATCTCCTGACACCATTCAAAAATTCCGTTATTCTAAAAAAAGACACCGATACAAGATATGATTTTTAAAATATACATTATTATAAATAGGTGGTACAGATAATTTTCACTTAATTTGGATTCTCTGCAAAAAGACTCCTGCACGTGAAATCGTACAGGAGTCTTGTGTTTTTTTTAAATTTATATTTCTTCTAGCAATAATTGACGCATTTTTACCAAATCAAATCCATTGAGTATTTCATCCTCGTACACATCAGCAGCTTGCCAATTCGGCAGATGCACTTCATAGCGAAGCAGCCATTTTTGTAATAACACTACATCTGCAAGGTTAAATACTTCATCGTTGTTACAATCACCGAGCAATGTTTCTTCAGTATTCTCGTAGGTATAAATCAGCGTGATGGAATCTATCGTCACCGTAATATCCGAACCAGCAGCCGTATCACTTTCCGAACTTATCCACCAATCCTGCAACTCTGCATACGTGTCGTTACAGCTTGCACTGACTGCCTTGGCAGAAGTACCACTCATAATATAGTATGTATCGTCAAATTCAATGGTATTATCATATGTGCCTAAGCTATAGCTGTAAGATTTATAACCCCAAACAGCGGTATCACTTCCATCTTCCACAACCTGATTGAAGCAAAGTGCGCCGCCACCGCTCGCCCAAGTAGAACCCGCATCTGATGTTACGGTTGTGCGAATTACAATGCTATCCAAATGTTCCTTGTCGCCCAAAGGAATCATAGGATAACCATTCTCAGAAATTTCCAGCTCATCATAGTTATAAACCACTGTTTCCGTCGTAATATCCGGTTCCTCCGTAATTTGTACAACGCTCTCCTCATCAGAAATGACAATCTGTGCCACAGATAATGGCGGCAGCTCCACTACAATCTGATTGTTAACAATGTCGTTTTGCACATCGATTACTTGAATATCCGTGCTGTCCTGCGTAATCGCATACACCGTTACACTTTGATAATCGATATCTGCACCATCTAACGTAATAACTGCATTTTCCGTATCCGTATCATTTTTATTCGTAAGCACAGTCGTAATCGTACTTTCATCGTCTCCTTCAATTGCCGCAAAAACTGCCGCTTGCGACAAATCCTCCGAAGTGGATTCTACTAAAGTATCACCAAAAGTACTGCCTTCCCCATCATAGTTTGTATATAAGTTAATTGCACTTTCTACATAAGGGCAATTAGACAGCGTTCCCCAATAGGTCGCTAGGTACACACCTTGGTCTGCAAATGCACCAAGTGCCTCCGCTTCTGCAATACCAGATGCAATCGATACACCAGTATTCTTTTCATCGCTGATATTGCCGAGATTATATTCCGTCAACGATAGTTTTGTTCCCGGATAATATGCATCTATCGTCTCTTGCAAACGTGTTAAGAATGGGAAATAGCCTCCAAACCAAGGCTGTAACCAACTATCCTCCTGATAATCTGAGTCATACAAGCTTCTTGCTGCCTGCAAAATTGCTTCTTCTGTTGAGCAATCCTGTGCGTAATAATGCACATCGAGGACATCAAGCAACCGTGTGCCGGTTTCTTCCTCTGCCTGTGCCATTTGTTTCAAATAATATGCGATGTACCAATCATACTGACTAGATACAGCGTTCCAATCGTCATCATCTATAGTAATACATGACAACATTCCCCAGAAAGACGGACCGTATACTTCTGCATTCGGGTCAATCTCTTTGACTACACTGGCAAGTTCAATCGACTTGCTGATAAGCTCGCTATTGGTTACTTCTTCGCTATGCAAAAGTGGATGCGTATCATTCCAAAGTACAGGTTCGTTGTCCAGCGCATAGCCCTGTATACCCGTGCTTGTTGTTGCATCGCCTAGGTTTTGCACAAGATAATTGACATATTCGTCCATATAGACAACATTATCTGTCAAATCTGGCGTATCCAAAAGTGTATCACCTTTTCGAAAGATTACCTCATACCAACGGTCAGACGGTGCTGCTTCGCTTTCTGACACCGTCCCCGCCTTATCTGCCGCCACATAACCTGCCATTTGTAAAGTAGTCATTTTGTAAGAAATATCATTGTCTTGACACAATTCTGACAAGCTACGTGCCGCATAAGCAGATCCATCGCTGTCGTCCCCTAAGTTCGTATCAGAACTATTCAGCCAATCCTCACCGGCATTGGAATAGTTGGTCTCCCAATTATAACCCGTATAACGATTGCCGCCTTGCCGCAGCGCAGTCGTCGTCACTCCGTCCAACTCCGTTTCGTTACCATATGTGTTGACGCCGTAAATATATAGACTGATTTCTTTATGTTCACCATCTAAATTGATCGTGATATTCATATCATAACTGCCACTTTCTTCGGCAACTGTCGGCAGTTGCATCAGCGTTGAAGCGAGCAATAGAGAAGTTGCTGCAACCGCTGCAAAACTACGATATTTTTTCATACGATTTCCTCCATTTTAAAGAAAATTTTATGAGAGTCATCCATCGCTCTCCGAATTAAAACTCCAAATTGTTTTTATCATATTGTCTAAAATAAGACAAGCCATTTTTTATAAAAACAGCAATTTATACAAATAAGCAACTCTTGTTTTGGTAAAATTGCCGATCGCCGATTTTTTATTCATCAATATTCGCACAATCTCTTGACATTTTCCAAAATTTCAGTTATACTAAAAAACGAAACTGATACAGGAGATGATTTCTTGAAAAAAGCACTTATTGCCATGAGTGGCGGCGTAGACAGCTCTGTTGCTGCTCTATTGATGCAAAATAAAGGGTACGAATGCACTGGAGTAACCATGAAACTTTTCAACAATGAAGACGCCGGAATCAAATCGGAAAAAACCTGTTGTTCCTTAGATGATATAGAGGATGCACGCAGTGTTGCTTATCGTCTAAATATGCCCTATTATGTATTTAATTTCAAGGCGGAATTTGGTGAAAAAGTTATGGATCAATTTGTTTCCGCTTATCAACACGGCTGCACGCCAAATCCTTGTATTGATTGTAATCGCTATCTCAAATTTGAACGATTGTTCCAGCGAATGCAAGAACTCCAAATGGATATCCTCGTAACGGGACATTATGCAAGAGTTGTATACGATAAAGAAGCCAAACGATGGTTTTTAAAAAAAGGCATCGATCATCAAAAAGATCAAAGCTATGTACTATATAGTTTGACGCAGACACAATTGTCACATATTCAATTTCCAGTGGGAGAACTATCCAAATCAGAAGTACGGACACTTGCAGAAAAGCATGGTTTTACAAACGCTGCAAAACCGGATAGCCAAGATATCTGTTTTGTTCCAGATGGAAATTATGCTGCGTTTATCGAACGATATACCCAAATGGAATCAAAACCCGGCTTGTTTTTGAACAGTAAAGGTGAAACGATTGGTACACACAAGGGTATTTCCCATTATACAATCGGTCAGCGACGAGGTTTAGGGGTTTCTGCTCCGAAGCCATTGTATGTCTGTCGAATTTATCCGGAAGATAACACAATTACCCTTGGCTATCAGGATATGCTCTTTGCACAAGAATTAGAAGCCGATGATGTTAATCTTATCACCTGTGATAATTTATATGAACCAACATATGTACAGGCAAAGATTCGTTATCGGCAACCGGAACAGCCAGCAACAGTCTGGCAGACAACAGACGGAAAATTGCACGTAAAATTTGATGTCCCACAACGTGCAATTACTTGCGGACAAGCAGTTGTACTGTATGATGGAGAACGAGTCGTGGGGGGCGGCACAATCACGAAAGTTCTCGATTGATTTGACTAAAACTTGTATACAGAATCTATGGTAAATTTGGGGAGGAGGATACGATTCAAACAAATAGGAGAGTTTACTTTATGGATTCGGAAACCATCTTTATTATCAACAATGTATATGGCGCATTTTTAATAGAATTGATTGCATCTATTTTTGCTTAGGCTGTTTTAGGAAAACCAAAGCATCTCTTATGGTCTTTTGTTTTTGTTTTGGCAACATCGGTTCTTTCAATGCTCGTATTTTCATTGTTCAATAGCAATTATGCTAGTTCTTTTATAATATACGCAGCTATATTTTTGTACTATATGTTCTGTTTTACAGAGCGAAAACGCAGCTACCGCATTTTTTTGTGTATGCTTTATATTGTAATTATGTCTATTTATAGTACAATTCAATATGTCGTTGTAGAGCGATTTCATATCGAAGCAATGGGTAATTGGTACAGTCTGAAATACATCCCGGCGTTTACTATTTCAATGTCTATATTTGGATTACTTTGTTATGTGATTTCTTTCTTTATTAGAGCGAAAAAATATAAGAGATATCAATCCGTTGACAATTTTAATTATTGCACCATCTTTTCTCTATTTATATCTTTTAACAGTCACCACAAATTATTTTTCGGTATTGAAAGATAATTTATTCTTGATGATTGTTTGTATACTCAGTATCGTGGGTAGTCTGCTTGCCAGTATCTTTGCAATCCGTCTTAGTAACTCTTTGAAAAACAAAGAAATTTTAGAGCAAAAATTAGACTTTATGGAACAATACGAAAAATTATCTGAAGATTATTCCAGTATGGTCAAAGGAAATTTGATAGAAATGCGAAAAATCCGTCACGATTTCAATAATGCTATACAAGTCATTCAAGCAATGATTATGCAAAACAACCTGGAAGAAGCAACACAATTGTCTGAACAACTGCAAAATGAATATACTGCTTTATCCAATCAAGAATTTTGTGAAAATATCACGATTAACACAATTTTACAGCAAGAACAGCGAAATTGCGAAAAAAATAACATCGCATTACACGTCTCCTGTAAAGTACCGAAAGAACTGCCTGTTTCACAAGTAGATCTTTGCAGTATCTTAACCAATCTCCTTCACAACGCAGAGCGAGCAGTACTTGAAATTCCTGAAAATACGGAACTCAAACAAAGAATTTCTCTTTCTGTTTGGATAGAAGGCGATATGCTTATGTTTCGGATAACAAACCCAAATAAGAATCCAATTATTGAGAAAAACGGTAAACTCGTTACCACAAAAACCGATAAGAAAAATCACGGACTTGGTATGGAAATCATCAGACAAATTGCAATACAATACAATGGTGATGTACATATAGAACACGATGATTCTAACTTTACTGTACTTGTCATGTTAGGTCTTGTAAATACATCCTCAAATTAAAATCAATTATAATCATAAAAGCCTGACACTTTCTAAAATAAGAAATTGTCAGGTCTTTTATAAAAAACGTTTAATAGGCAAAACATAACATTATAGTGTCGAGTATATCATTTACCTTATTTCCATAACTTTCCCACCATGTATCATCGATATTTTGTGTATATATCATATAGGTGACATCACCCGTATCTATAGTGATATCGCCCCAGTTGGCTTCGTTGTTAAAATAATGCACATTTGCATCATAACCATCTAAAGTACATTCTTCTGTAGCTGTTACCTCTGTGTCACAGATACTAGTTTGCATATAAGCAGCAAATACGAGTGATCCATCACTATCCTGTGGCATAATCGTGATACGATAATAACAGGTATCCAAGCGTGCTGCCGGATCGTCGTATGATTCAATGGAATAGTTCCAAGACGCCGGCATCAGAAACAATATCGCATTATCGGTCATGTCATCTGTTACATAACGAATATGCTGCAATGCTGGATCTGCCTTTTCAAGAATTTCTACGCTATAGATGTGATCGATTCTTTCTGGATAGCACTCGGCAACTTCACCATTGTACGTCACGCAAGCGCTATCCCCTACCGAAAGATTCGCCATAACAACATTTTTCTGATCTGTTAAGCCGTTGCAGCTGATGTCTCTTAGACTATTCGTTTCTTCTTCCAACAAATAAAAACCATTGTCACCAATGCTATAAATTTTTCCGTTCAACGTATATTCATATTCGGTAGTATCTATATTTTCCTCTGGCTCGATAGCATCCGAACAGCCACTGAATAAGGCTATCGAAAGTAAAATCAAGGATATCATCCATTTTTTCATAAATATATCCCCCCTTAGTGAAACGCATTATCTTTCTATCTGTATTTATAATGTCATAATATCAACAGATTGTAAATCGCTTTTAATATATTTCACAAATTATCACAAAAAACTCTCAACTACCTTTCTACTGAAACGCAGCCGAGAGTTTAAAATTCTAAAAATTTAAAAAAAGGAAAATGCCTTATTAAAGTCAAATTGGATTAATAAGCTACACCCTGCCACTTCATTGCATCTGCAACTTTCAGGAAACCTGCGATGTTTGCACCGACAACAAGATTGCCTTCTACATCGTATTCCTTGGATCTGTCATATGCATTGTGGAAGATATTGACCATAATATCCTTCAACTTCTTGTCCACTTCTTCAAATGTCCAAGACAAACGCTCACTGTTCTGAGACATTTCTAGACCAGAAGTTGCAACGCCGCCTGCGTTTGCAGCCTTTGCCGGTCCAAACAGTACGCCAGCTGCTAAGAACTTGTCAATTGCTTCCGGAGTAGACGGCATATTTGCACCCTCAGCAACAACCTTGACACCATTCTTGATGAGGATGTCTGCGGAATCGCCATCGATTTCATTTTGGGTTGCACACGGCAGTGCTACATCACACGGAATCGTCCAGATACCGTTGCAGCCTTCGTGATATTCTGCACCATCTACACGATTAACATATTCCTTGATACGTCCACGTTCTACTTCCTTGATCTGCTTTACGACATCAAGGTTAATACCGTTTGAATCGTAGATATAGCCGTTAGAATCTGATAATGCAACAACTTTTGCGCCTAGTTCAGTAGCCTTTTCAGTCGCATAGATGGCAACGTTGCCTGAACCAGAAATGACAGTAGTCTTACCCTTCATGCTGTCGTTGCTCATGCAGTTCATCATTTCTTCTGTGAAGTACAGCAAACCATAACCTGTTGCTTCCGTACGTACGAGCGAACCGCCATAGGACAGTGCCTTACCGGTCAAAACGCCGGTAAACTCGTTGCACAGTCTCTTATATTGACCAAACATATAGCCGATTTCACGTGCGCCTGTGCCGATGTCACCTGCCGGTACGTCGGTATCTGCACCGATGTGCTTCGACAGTTCTGTCATGAAGCTCTGGCAGAACCGCATGATTTCGCCGTCTGACTTACCCTTCGGGTCGAAGTCAGAACCGCCCTTACCACCGCCAATTGGCAAGGTAGTCAGCGCATTCTTGAAAATCTGCTCAAAACCTAAGAACTTGATGACGGATGCACAAACAGACGGATGCAGACGCAAGCCACCCTTATACGGACCAATTGCCGAGTTGAACTGGCAACGGAAACCACGATTTACCTGTACATTGCTGTTGTCATCTACCCAAGAAACTCGGAACTGAATTAACCGCTCCGGTTCTACAATACGATCGATAATACCGTTGGTTTCATAAGACGGATCCTTTGCTACGACCGGCTCGAGAGACATCAGTACTTCTCCAACTGCCTGTAAAAATTCCGGCTCATTGCTGTTGCGCTTTACAACACTGTCATATACCTTTTGCAGGTATGCGCTCTGAAAAAAAAATGCCATAGGAATCTCCTCTTGAAAATAAAATATGTGATGGAGAACTGTGTAAATACAATGTTTTCTCTGTTCAAACACTTGTTCGCACAATTCATATAATAAATATTATACACTATTTTTTTTTGTTTTTCAATGCAAATTTAGTAAAAAGATTGATTTTCTTATTTTTCAAATTGTTTTTACTAAAAAATTAAAATAAAAGTATTCATAACCTTTAAAATCGCAATTATAATGTTCTTCTGCTTTCCTTTTTTAAGCAGAATTTCAGATACACAGTCAAAAGTACAATTCAATCAGAGCAAATCTGAGAAATACGAATCCTGTTCAATGTGTGTCATAGATTATATGCTCTGATTTTTGAACATAAATAACTTACCAAAAAGCAGAAAAAATAATAAATCCCAAGTTTACTACCTAAAAGAATGTACCTTTGCGGATCATGGTATTCTTGGAAATTTTTTCGAGTTGGTTTCCTCATCGCACAGCACGCATTCCATCCATATATTGTGTTGCGTGGAATACCCAGTTCATTAGCCGCCTTTGCCGAGCCGATTTCCTGCGCAAGCTTCACTGTCTGCGACCTTATATTTCTGTTCATATTTCTAATTCTCTGCCATTTCCAATTCTCCTTGCACCTCCCTGGGAGGTTGGTTTTGACCACTCTATACCTGTAATTAAGTCAATTAGTCCATCCAATGAAGAATTATGATTAGGCTGGTTGGAAGCAGTCTTGTCGACTATACCTGTAATAGCACAAATTTAAACATTCGTAAAGTACATAATGATAAATTTGATTCGAAAAAGTTAGCTTTGATTGCTTTGAAGCCGGATTTAAAGACTTCTGTTATCCCTTCCGACCTTGTTCTGAATATCAGAAATCTTGTCAGAGAGTATTATCGTTTGAAAGACGAAAGAACGGCTTACGTTACGAATGTCAAGCTCTCTAAAAGAGGCTCAAGGCTTGCAAGAAGAGTTCTCCATATGATGGCTCTCAACAACATTGCGATCTACAAAAACGGTGCGCTTAAAAATCCTGTTCTTCGCTCTTACTATGAGATGAAATGTATTTCCAAGCCTAAAATGGTTGCTTTATCTGCCGTTACCCACAAGCTTTGTAACATTATTTTTGCGATTCTTAGAGATAACAAAGCCTTTGAAATCGTCACTCCAGAACAGCATAATCTTTCTTATTATCCGAATCAGCTTTCTGCCGCTTGACCTATCATTTCATAACTTATCAGGCTTTCACTAAAATTGTAAAGGTCTGCTTTGCTATGAATTTTTTTGATCGTGAACTCTTTGTAAACCTTTGCCCTTGCCTATTGACTTTTCTTAGCTGGACTTGATACCGCCGTGTCGGTTTTAAGTCGTTACAAAACGACGTCTTGATATTTCAAACCGCCGATTATCTTATAGTGATATTTTGTTATCGAAAAACAAAAGCCTATAAATCGTGTATAATTATTTGCTCCGCCCCTCTGTCAAGTAGACAGCGCAAAAAACAAAAATATTCTACTATTTAACCCAAAGCAGTCTTTGCAATTTGTGCAGACTGCTTTGTTGTTGACAAGTGGCTTGTCGTGTCACTCGCTTGGCTAACTACGCTACATATTCTTGATATTCGAACCAACATAGTACTTGAATTCCGTTACATCGGTAGGCCATTTCTCATTCGACTTATCTGCATGAGTCTGTAAGTACGTTTCTTATTGAAGTGTACGTCGCTTACAATATCTTGTTTTCCATACGCAGTCTACCTGCATCTGTAAGCTTATCTTCGGGCTTTATTTTTCCTCTGCGGTCAGTGAGACCTTCTGCTCCCTTTGCTTCGTACTTGCGCACCCATGAATAGATCTGCTGATAGGATACTTTGTATTTTTCCATTGCAAGACCATAATCCTTTCCGTTTTCAATGCAAAACGCTACAATCTCCACACGTTCTTCCAGCGTGATCCTCCTGCCTTTGTTCATGGTAATTCCTCTTTCCGAGCGTGTACGCTCCTTAAATTCCTTACCTCTATTGTAGCACAAAATCCACACTTTGAAAACCGTACGTTGCGTAATATGATACTTTGCATATATTTCCGTCTGACTGCAGCTGCCCTCAAGATATTCAACTTTTAGTTTTGTTTCAGTGGAATATTTCTTGTTTTTGCATCTTATTTTTACGGATTCTATCCCATCAGTTTTGGCTCGAACTACCAATTCTCGGAAACGTCCGCAACTTATTTCATACTTCTTGGCTATTGCTGCATAGCACCCTTTTCCTTCAAGGTATTCCCTCACTGCTGCCATTTGTTCTTCATCTGTCAGTTTGCTTCTTCTTGACATAAAATAACCCCCCTTAAAGTTTTCACACATTTTTGTTTTTTCTTGTGTCTACTTTATGGGGATTATATCGCTTGTCAAGATACCCAACTTTCCGCTGGAACAAAAATAACACCTGCTAAGGAAATCAATCCCCAGCAGGTGCAGTATCATTTTATGACTTGTTTATCACTTACAGCAGTTCCACCAGCAGCTTTATCAGTATGGCAATAAAAATCACTCCGCCAATACCGCTGATGATGCCATAAATCTTTTTTCGATTCTGGGTCTTTCCATTCTTTGACCAGATAATACAGACCGAATGTTGCAATCAAAGCCCCTATGACTGCACCGATAATACTAATGACCATTACTTTTTCCTCCATTTCAACAGTAGTGATGAATTTATAATTACTAAAACCGAGCCTGTGTTATGTACCAGCGCACCGACAACCGGATTTAATGTTCCAATGATAGCAAGAACGATAGCGATAAAATTAAGCGACATGGAAAAAGTCATGTTCAACTTAATTGTCGTCATCATCCGCTTGGACAGGGCAATCAGATGTGGCAGTTCTTTTACCTCATCGTCCACCAGAGCGATGTCTGCCGCATCGACGGCAATGTCACTGCCTACGCCGCCCATTGCAATACCGACATTCGCTTTTTTCAAGGCAGGCGCATCGTTCACGCCATCGCCAATCATGCAAACGGCTTCGTTTTTCTTTTGGTAAGCGTCTATCCAGTTTAATTTGTCTTCCGGCAGACAATTCGCATGAACTTTCACGATATGAAGCTGACCGGCAATGGCAGAGGCAGCTCGTTCATTGTCACCGGTCAAAAGGACAGGCTGTACATTTAAATCTTTCAATGCGTCAATCATACCGACGCTTTCCTCACGCACCGTGTCCGAGAGAACGATATATCCGCTGAGCCGTTCAGACACCGCAAGATAAGTCACAGTGCAGCCCTGGGACAGATACTGATCCACCTGTGCATGAACAACCTCCGGTACATTTATCTTGTTTTCTGTGAGCATTTCCAGATTGCCTGCAAGAATAATTTGTCCGCCAACCTCGGCGCAGACACCTCTTCCGGGGAGCATTTGAAAATTTTCACAAAGGAGAAGTTCGGCATCATTGTCCTGCTTGTACGAACGGACAATCGCTTTCCCCAGGGGATGCTCAGAAAGCTGCTCTACCGAGGCACAAAGACGGTATAACTCTGTTTCAGAAAAATTGTCTGTGATGCTTGCAACTTTAATAGCCTGCGGCGTTCCATAGGTCAGTGTTCCCGTTTTATCAAAGGTGATTTTGGTAACAGATGCCAGCCGCTCCAACGCATCGCCCTCTCGCACCAGAAAGCCGTGCTTGGTGGCGTTTCCGATTGCCGCCATAATTGCCGTTGGTGTGGCAAGCACTAGCGCACATGGGCAGAACACAACGAGTATTGTAACCGCACGGATGATTTCGCCGCTGATGAGCCACGTTAAGGCGGCGGCAGAGAGGGCAATCACAACAATCCAGGTAGCCCAGCGGTCAGCTATGCCCACGATTTTTGCTTTCCCTGCGTCTGCTGACTGCACTAACCGTATCATCCTCTGAATAGAGCTGTCCTCGCCGACCTTTGTCGCTCGCATCTCAAATGCACCGAATTGGTTGACCGTACCGCTAGACACCTCATCGCCTACGGTTTTGTCCACCGGCAAAGATTCGCCGGTCATAACAGCTTGATTGACAGAGGTCTGCCCTGAAATAATTATGCCGTCCACGGGAACCGTTTCCCCCGGAAGGACACGGAGCAAAGTGTCCACAGGGACTTCTTCTGCAGGAACAATTTTCTCGGTTCCATCTGCAATAAGCCGTGCTGTCTGTGGGGTTAGATGCACCAGCTTTTCGATACCGGCTCTTGCCCTTGCAACCGTCAAGTCCTCCAGCAGTCCGCCCAGCTGCATGATAAATGCGACTTCACCGGCGGCAAAATCCTCGCCGATGCAAACTGAGGCAATCAGGGCAATAGACACAAGCACATCTGCTTTGATGTCAAAGGCAGTAACCAGTCCAATAATGGCTTCCAGAATAATGGGGACACCGCATAGGATAATCGAAATCCATGCCAAATCGAACGGGAGCGGATTCCAACCTATCAAGCTGAGTATCAGGAATATTCCTGATATAACAAGAAGCGTAATATCTTTTTTAGTGCCGCCCTTTTCCAAAAGTGACTCCAGTTTTTTCATCAACTGTTTCATTTTATTCCTCCAGACTTATACTAATAGGGGTATGTGTATATTTATATTGTACTTATGGGGGTATGGGTTGTCAATAGGAACAAAGAAAAAAAGAGAACTAAATCTGAAAAATCATCTAGTCCTCTAAATTAAAAGGAGATATATTGAATATTTTTGTTGAATCTGACATCATTTCATATTTGCAAAACGCTCTACTGCCTTTGTGAAGTCTGCTATGGTTTTATCTGCATCACCATGTTCAATACCGTCCCTCACGCAATGCTGAATATGACCTTCCAGGACAACTTTACCGCAGCCATGCAGGGCAGATTTCGCCGCATTGATTTGTGCCAGAATATCCTCACAGGGGACATCCTCATCTACCATACGGTCAATCGCCTGTACCTGACCGGTTATTTTCTTTAATCTGCGATGCAGATTATCCGCATCCATACACTGTTTCATCTAAAATTCCTCCAATACTTCAAGGGGTATGTGTATATTATACTCTAATTTGAAGGGTTTGTCAAGATAGCCGACTTTTTGATGGAACAAAAATATCTCATTAGTCCCAGCAGGCATTACTCTTGCGTAGCTTACTGCTTTTTGAGATCCGTCTCGCAGCAGAAGCCGGTGTATTTGATCAGCCGATACAATTGAAAAATACAGAAAAATTATCATGAATCATTCATATTATGGCGTATGAGTATGATTCAGATGAACTGTTGCATCAAAAAATCGAATACAAATATGCAGAACTTCTCTTTCTAAAGATCATGCGTTTTATTCGTTCGGATATAGATTCACCATTACACATATTTACAGAACAAAATTCGCAGCCGACTTTTTTGTATATGCGTATTCATAAAGAACCTGAGAGATTTCACACAGTTGATGAAATGCCGGAAGATCCGGCAAATCGTCTTGCTGTATCAGTACATTATTATACGCCTTCGGATTTTGCAATTTTAGAAAAGTTGGAGTATTACATGAATCTGTTGCAGACAAATTTTGTGGATCATGGGATACCGGTAATTATCGGAGAATATGGCTGCCCAAAGAACAACAAAGAAGAGGAATCTGTGCGATTATTCTTATTCTTTGTTTGCGAAGCAGCCTATTCCAGAGGGATTTGTCCGATTTTGTGAGATATTACTGATTTGCATTATGACCGAACCAATTGCGAAATATACGATGACACATTGATGCAGCTTCTGCTCTCGGTAAAAGAAACTGAAAAATTTATTATTGGCGATGTCAATGCAGACGGTACTTTTGATGAAAACGATGTTGTTATGTTGCAGCAGTAGTTATTGAATAAATGTGAAATAACGGACTGGCAGGCAGGTGATCTATATGAGGATAATGCTTTGAACGCCTTTGATTTGTGCGTAATGAAACAAATGTTGATTGAAAGCGAAGAAACATAATCTGCACACAGATAATCCCACACTCCCAATAACCATTCTAACTAAACAGGACTCGTCCTTTGGCGTCACCGTTACCGTAATTTCGTTTGTACCAGTAACAAGGATCAGCCATTCCGAAACAGCAAAGTCTAAATAAGAAAGATAGTCCGTCTCTGCTTTTCCCGCTTTGGTATAGCTTTGAACCGATTTCTCGCCGGTTTTGGTGTTGATCAGAAGATACCCACCGGATACATTCAACTCGATTTCACTGGAACTGGTCGAAATGGTGAGCGCCTGCCCTGTGGTCTTGTTTTTGCATATCAGGTGTGTCAGGTACG